>MDTE01124409.1_pt1 | contig 255680 bp, 254 predicted proteins | sample 811231 | NCBI WGS metagenome assembly MDTE01 (sample SAMN05326651, study PRJNA326480) | marine metagenome | isolation source: seawater | place: Indian Ocean: Red Sea | collected 2010
GAACGACGCCGCCGGTGACGGCACCACCACCGCCACCGTGCTGGCCCAGGCCATCGTGACCGAAGGCATGAAGTCGGTCGCGGCGGGCATGAACCCGATGGACCTCAAGCGCGGCATCGATCTGGCCGTCGGCAAGGTCGTCGAAGACCTCAAGGGTCGTTCGAAGGACGTGTCGGGCACCAGCGAGATCGCCCAGGTCGGCGTGATCTCCGCCAATGGCGACCGCGAAGTCGGCGAAAAGATCGCCGAAGCCATGGAAAAGGTCGGCAAGGAAGGCGTCATCACCGTCGACGAATCGAAGGGCCTCGAATTCGAGCTCGAGACCGTCGAAGGGATGCAGTTCGACCGCGGCTACCTGTCGCCCTACTTCATCACCAACCCCGACAAGATGACCGTCGAGCTGGATGATCCCTACATCCTGATCTTCGAGAAGAAGCTGTCGAACCTCCAGTCGATGCTGCCGATCCTCGAAGCGGCAGTGCAGAGCGGCCGTCCGCTCCTCATCATCGCGGAAGACATCGAAGGCGAAGCGCTGGCCACCCTCGTGGTCAACAAGCTGCGCGGCGGCCTGAAGGTTGCTGCGGTCAAGGCTCCGGGCTTCGGCGATCGTCGCAAGGCGATGCTGCAGGACATCGCGATCCTGACCAAGGGCGAAATGGTCAGCGAAGATCTCGGCATCAAGCTCGAGAACGTGACGCTGAACATGCTCGGCCAGGCCAAGCGCGTCACCATCGACAAGGACAACACCACGATCGTCGATGGTGCCGGTGACGAAGCCGACATCCAGGCGCGCGTGAACGAAATCCGCACGCAGATCGACAACACCAGCAGCGATTACGACAAGGAAAAGCTGCAGGAACGTCTCGCCAAGCTGGCGGGCGGCGTTGCCGTGATCAAGGTCGGCGGTGCCACCGAAGTCGAGGTGAAGGAGCGCAAGGACCGCGTCGACGACGCGCTGCACGCAACCCGCGCCGCGGTCGAAGAAGGCATCGTCCCGGGCGGCGGTACCGCGCTGCTCTACGCCACCAAGGCTCTCGACGGCCTGAAGGGCGAGAACGACGACCAGACCCGCGGTGTCGATATCGTGCGCAAGGCGATCCTCGCCCCGATCCGGCAGATCGCGACCAATGCCGGCCATGACGGCGCGGTGGTCACGGGCAACCTGCTGCGCGAAGGCGACGAAACGCAGGGCTTCAACGCCGCGACCGACACTTACGAGAACCTCGTGAAGGCCGGCGTGATCGACCCGACCAAGGTCGTGCGCACCGCGCTGCAGGATGCGGCCTCGGTCGCCGGTCTGCTCATCACGACCGAAGCTGCCATCTCCGAAGTACCGGAAGACAAGTCCTCGGGCGGCGGCATGCCCGACATGGGCGGCATGGGCGGCGGCATGGGCGGCATGGGCTTCTAAGCCCTCCCCCAACCACGCCTGCCGTTACGGCAAAGGAAAGGCCCCGTCGGAGCGATCCGGCGGGGTTTTTCGTGCGAGATTGCCGCCGGGCGGGCTAGGATGTCCGCAAGAGAGGGTTGGAGGAGGGGCGATGCATCCCGTTTTGCAGCACGCGCTGGAGGATACGGGGCTCCAACGGCGGTTGGTCGCCGCACGAACGGACGATGCGCTGGTCGAATTGCTCCGCGAGCTCGATCTGGCGGCAGACCCGCGCGGCGAGATCGAGGCGGCCCGCCGGGCTTTGCCTGGCTCGCTCGCGACCGTGCCGCCCCCGGCGCAATGGCTGCCCGTCAGGCTGCTGGACGCCTGCGGGGGAGACGGTCCTCCCGAAGTCGAGTGGCACCATTTCGGCTTCGCGCGCCTGACCGAACCCTTTTTCGAGGAATCGATGGCCGGTGCGCGCCGTTTGCCGGCGCAGGCCTTGCTCAGGGTCCGTACGCGGATCGATGCGCTGCTTCCATTCTCGGACGCAGGGATGCCGGACGGGCTGGTGTTCCACATGTCGCGCTGCGGATCGACACTGGTCGCGCAGATGCTCGCCGCGATCGAACGCGTGACGGTGATCGCCGAAGCGCCCGTGTTCGATGCCGCGCTGCGGATGCACCTGCAGGGGCACTTCTCGCGCGAACACATGAGAGGCCTGGCCGGCGCGCTTTTGCGCAAACGTCATCCCGGCGCCGAGGCCGGGGTGATCAAGCTCGATGCATGGCACGCACCCCGAAGCGGAGCCTTATGCGACCTGTTTCCCGAAGCCGGGGCGGTCTTCCTTCATCGTGATCCGACCGAAGCACTCGTGTCGCATGCGCGCAAGCCCGGGCTGCACGCGATCCCCGGCGCGCTGCCGCTGACCGCCTACGGCCTGGACGCAGACGACAGCGCGCCGCGGGAGGACCATGCGGCACGGGTCATGGCGTGGATCATGCAGGCCGGCGTCGACGCGGTGGCGGCGGGAGCGCTGCGCGCGATCGACTACGCCTCTCTTCCGGGCGCCTTGACGGGCCGGATCCTGCCAGCTTTCGGCATCATCCCCGAGGCGCGCGATCTCGAGAGCATCGCGCGCGCGGGCGCACGCTATTCGAAAGACCCGTCGCGGGCGTTCGCGGCGGATTCGGCCGACAAACGGGCCGCGGCGCCGCCGGAACTCATTGCCAGGATCGAGGCCTTCGCGCTCAGGGAGATACGCGACCGGCTTCTCGCACTCGAAGCGTCCGGGGCCGTCTCGCCGGAGTGAGACGCGCCCCGCGACGCGACCGGTCAGCCCCCCTTGCGGCTCGCCTCCACCGAAGCGACGACCTCGTCCGGCCACGTGACCTGGGTCTGCGTCTGCGGATTGAAAACGTCGCCCTGATACTGCGCCGCTTCGGCTGCGGCGATTTCCTCTGCGGTCAGGAATTCGCTCGGTTCGAGTGCGAAAACGTCGAGCCCGCGGGCGATCTCGGTGCCGTAGATGCGCCCGTTATACCAGTATGCGGACCAGTAACCTCCGGTGATCAGCTGCTCCTCGTCCACCGGACCGCGATCGAAATAGGCGATTTCTATCGGGTTGGCCGCATCGGTGAAATCGATCACCGAGATCCCGCCCTGGTACCATGCCTGTACGAAGATATCGCGACCCGGCACCGGGATGATCGAGCCGTTGTGAGCGACGCAGTTTTCCTTGTCGCCCTGCGGCGCGGGCAGCTTGTACAGGCTTTCGAAGCTCAGCTCGCCATCCTCCAGCGAGTAGATCGCGTTGGCGCCCCAGTTGCGCGGATCGCCCGCCTGGCAGCGCGGACGGCCGCCACCGCCCCATTCGTCGGTGAACAGCACCTTGGTGCCGTCGTTGTTGAAGGTGGCCGAATGCCAGTAGGCGAAGCCCTTGTCCGTCACATCGTCGATCCGGGTCGGCTTCATCGGGTCGGAGATGTCGAGGATGATGCCGTTGCCCGAACATGCGCCCGCCGCGATGTTGAGCGAGGGGAAAACCGTGATGTCGTGACAGTGATTGGTGGTGCTGGTTTCCTGCGTGCCCTCGCCATGGTCGCCGCCGCGCCACAGTCCCGCGATCTGCCCGTCCTGCGCAAAGACGCGCGGACTGTCGACAATCCGCGATGCGCCCGGATCGGCGAGCGGAATCTCGATCACATCGATGCTGAACAGCGCCGTATCGTCACCCCCGGTCTCGAAGCAGCCGGCCAGTTCCTCGTTATCGCGCACGTAGCTGGTGCCCGAGTTATAGACGACCAGCCGCCGATCGTCCGCCGAGACGACCGAGTGCGTGTGGCTGCCACGGCAGGTCTGCACCTGGCCGACCTGGCGCGGGTTGGTAATGTCCGAAATGTCGAAGATGCGAAGGCCCCGGAAGCGCTCTTCGCTGACCCGGCCTTCGACGCCCTGCAGCCCGCAATCCTTGCGTGCGCGGCTGTCCTGCACGCTCATCAGCAGCAGATCGCCCACGATGGTCACATCGCCCTGCCCGCCGGGACATACGACCGAGGTGACCAGCTGCGGCACGCCATCCTCGCCCAGGCGATAGGCGTTCCAGCCATGATAATTGCCCGCGACCAGCAAGTCGCCTGAAAAGGCCATGTCGGTATTGGCGAAGCTGAGCAGAGAACCGCGCTGGCCGAAGCGATCTTCGCTTTCCTCGTCCCCGTCGCGCGGGTCGGCTGCGGTCGCGGCCACCAGCTCGGGCTCTTCCTCGGCATCCGGCGCTGCCGTTTGCGCGCCTTCTTCCTCGTCCTCGATCCTGGGCTGCAACTGCGCCGGGTTCGCCGGATCGAAGAACCCGGTCGGCTTGGGTAGCGCGGCCACCAGCCTCAGGTTGCTGATCGCTTCGCCCGCATCGCGGAACCCCGGGGCAAGGCTGGCGCGCGGGTCACCCGAGAGCCGGGCGGCAAGCGCGTTCATCCGGTCAATCTCGTCCTGCTGCTCGGTCTTGATGTCGTTGACGAACTCGAACATCACCGGATCGTAGGCTGTGCCGGGCTGGTCCAGCAGATCGTCGACCATGTCGATCGCGCCCTTGTGATGGCGGGTCATCAGCTCGAGGAAATAGGCGTCGAACGCGGCCCCTTCGAGCGTGGCGAGCCGCGCCATCTGATCGGGGCTGGCCATGCCCATGGAAGCCATGTGTTCCGCGTGGCTCATACCGCCCATGGCCTTCGGGGTGTGCTGCATCCTCGTCGCCTGCCCGCGCGAGGCCAGCCAGTCGCGCATGAAGGCGATCTCGTCGTCCTGCCCGGCGGAAATCCGCCCCGCGATGGCGAGGATATCCTGGTTGCTGGTCCGCTCCTCCACCAGCGCCACCATGTCGACCGCCTGCGCATGATGGGGGATCATCATCTGCATGAAACGTGCGTCTTGGGGGGTGAACGTGGTCGCGGCCAGCTTGGTCGCGTCCTCGGCGCGCAGTGTCCTGTTTTCCGAACCGGGCGCACCGGGCTGGATGATCGGGGCCTGCTGGGCGGCGAGCGGGGTGGCAAGGGCGAGAAGGCTGGCAGCGGCGGCGAAGGCGCGGGTCGTCATGGTGAATCTCCTGTTGATGCGAACCTACCGCTTTTGCGCGCGCTGGGAAGGCCGGTTTTTTCACCCGTTTTCGGCACCATTCCCCGGGCCCGTGTGTTGGTTGCGGGAAGGAGAAATGCCCTATGAAATTACCCCATAACGCCCACGTCGCCGTCGCCGATGGCAACCGCTTCATGTTCCTCAAGAACACCGGCCAGATTTTCGAGCCGAAACTGGAGATGGTCGAACAGCCGGATCTCGATCCGAGCAATTTCAGCGCGGGCGTGCGCCATCAGGACGATGTCAGCCAGCGCACCGGCGCGACCGATCTGAACGAACTGGCGCATGGGGCTGCCGTGGCGGAGTGGCTCAATGCCAAGGCCGTGTCGGGCGAGATGACGCAGCTGCTCGTCCTTGCCGATCCCAAGACGCTGGGTGAGATGCGGCGGCATTACCATAGCGCGCTGGAGAAGGCCCTGGTGGGCGAGATCGACAAGACCGTAACCGGCGAACCCTTGGATAAGATTGCGAAAATCATCGCCGACACCTGAGGCGAGGGCGCTCGTTCCTCGACTTGTCGCAGGATTGGCATGATCGGTCGTGCCAATCCTGCTCAACCTTCGATTAGGGGTTGAGGCCTTGTTAAGCTCGCGCATTAATACTGCACACAAGAGTCGCAGGCTATGGACGGGATTATGCTTAGGAAACTTGGGTCGACATTCGCACTCGCGCTGGCAGCCAGCGCCCTCCCGTTCACGCCGGCCTCCGCGCAGCAGGTTTCGCTCGAAGCCCAGTTCGACAGCATGCTCGGCACCGAGGTGCGCGCACCGCAAAGCTTCGAGGCGGTTTACGATTCGCCGTTCGAACGCCAGATCGCCACGCTCGCGGATGGGTCAAATGGCCGTATCGGCGTTTACGCCATCGACCTGGCGACCGGCGAGGAAGTCGGCATTCTGGCCGATCAGCGCTTCCCGATGGCCAGCACCAGCAAGGTCGCGATTGCCGCCACCTTTCTGGCGGGGGTCGATCAGGGCCGCTGGAGCCTGACCAGCGAATTCGAACTGCCGGGCCGCGGCACCCATATTTCCGGGCGCGAACACCTCGATCTGATGATCAGCCGCAGCTGCAATGATTGCACCGATGCGCTGCTAAAGGCGGTGGGTGGCCCGCGGGCTGTGAACGCATGGATGCGCCAGACCGCCGGTATCCACGATTTCGAGCTGACCCGCGATATTGCGACCCTGGTGCGTGAGGACGGGCGGATCGATCCCGCATCGCAGATCGCCTTCGAAGACAGCGCGACGCCGCGCGCGATGGGCCGTCTGCTCGCCGGAATCTACCAGGGCAAGTGGCTCAGCTCCTATTCGCGGCAGGTGCTGATGAATGCGATGGCCTCCACCGTCACGGGCAAACGCCGGATGACCTCCGCCCTGCCCGATAGCGCCAATCTGGCCCACAAGACGGGCACGCTCAGCCGCACGGCGAGCGATATCGGCATCTTCTACACGCCCGACGGCCGCCCGGTGGCCGCCGCGATCTATGTTACCGGCCAGAGCGTTTCGATGGCGTCGGAAAACGGCAGCCGCGCTCTCAAGCTGGAAGCGCGACGCCAGCGCGACGCGCGTATCGCGGAGATCACCGGCGCACTCTATCGCGGCTTCGGGCAGAGCGTGCCGGTCGATGGACGCGTCTGGGCCTCGGCGACCTACGGCTCGGGTGGCCAGTAAGCCCACATACCAATACACACGAAAAAGGGCGGCGCCGCGAGGCACCGCCCATAATTTTTCCCGAAGGAAGCACGCCTTAGTCGTTGGCGGCTTCTTCCATGCTTTCGTTTTCGATTTCGGCTTCCGTTTCGGTAGCTTCTTCTTCAGCTTCGGCGGTCGCGTTGTCGAGAGCTTCGTCGGTTTCGGCGACGCCTTCTTCCATTTCGTCGCCCATGGCGTCGAGGTTGGCTTCGGTGTCGGCAGCGGCGCCTTCAACGGTGTCTTCGGCGTTTTCTTCGGTGGTTTCCGAGCAAGCGGCGAGGCCGAGAGCCGAAACGGCGATGGCCGAAGCGAGAACGATCTTGCGCATAATCTATATCCTTTTCAGAATTGACCTGCCGCAGATGAATGCGGCCGGTTGAAACCCCCTCCTGGCGGCTTCTGATTCGTAGATAATGGCAGGAATGTGGCATGGCAAGCCCAAATTGGGCAGGCGGACACTTTTTTGCCCTTATCCTGACATTTTTCCCGGATCATGCAGGGCTGACGGACCCCTGGCCCGCTGCTAGCAGAGGCCATGGCCGACAAGCAGCACCTCTATCTCGTCGATGGCTCCGCCTACATCTTCCGCGCGTACCATCGTCTGCCGCCGCTGACCAATCCGCAAGGCACGCCGGTCGGCGCGGTGTACGGCTACACGACGATGCTGTGGAAGCTGGCCGAGGACCTCGACAAGGCCGAGGGGCCGACGCACCTTGCGGTGATCCTCGACAAGTCGAGCCAGAGCTTTCGCAACGAAATCTACGATCAGTACAAGGCGAACCGGCCCGAGCCGCCCGAAGACCTTGTGCCGCAGTTCCCGCTGATCCGCGATGCCACGCGCGCCTTCTCCCTCCCCTGCATCGAAGAGCCCGACGTCGAGGCGGACGATATCATCGCCTCCTATGCGCGTACCGCGGCCGCGCAAGGCTGGGACGTCACGATCGTCTCCTCCGACAAGGATCTGATGCAACTGGTAGGCACGAGCGAGGCCGGCGGCACGATCGACATGCTCGACACCATGAAGAGCGCGCGGATCGGACCGGAAGAAGTGCAGGAAAAATTCGGCGTCCCGCCCGAACTGGTGGGGGACGTGCTGGCCCTGATGGGCGATTCGGTGGACAATATTCCCGGCATCTACGGTGTAGGTCCGAAGACCGCGACCAAGCTGATCCAGGACCACGGCTCGCTCACCGCGGCGCTCGACGCGGCGCCGGACATGAAGAAATCGAAGCTGAAGGAAAGGCTGCTGGAACATCGCAGCGATGCCGAACTCAGCCGGGTGCTGGTGACGCTGAAGGAAGACTGCCCGCTGCCCATGCCGATAGAGGAGATGAAGCTTTCCTCGATTCCTCCCGAGCCGCTTGCCGCTTTCCTGAGCGAACAGGGCTTCAACAGCCTGCTGCGCCGGCTGCAAGGCGGCAGCAGCGCGCCCGGGCCGACGACCCAGCTCCACCCTGCCAGACCCCAGAACAAGGGCGAGGCGCACGCGGCACAAGGCAACCGCCAGCAGCTGCCGGACATGCCCGCGGTGGACCGCGGCGCCTACGAATGCGTGCAGACGCCCGAAGCGCTCGATCGCTGGATCGACAAGGCGTTCAAGGCGCGGCTGGTGGCCGTGGACACCGAAACCAGCGAACTCGACTGCATGGCCTGCGATCTGGTCGGCGTGAGCCTGGCGACCGGACCGAACGAGGCCTGCTACATCCCGCTCGGCCATCTCAACGTCGGCGGCGGCGGGGAAGACATGTTCGCCGAAAAGCCGCAGCAGGTGCCGATGGATGTCGCGCTGGAGAAGCTGCGCCCGCTGCTGGAGAGCGATGCGGTCCTGAAGATCGGCCAGAACCTCAAATACGATGTCAACGTGCTGGCACGGCTGGGTATCGCGGTCGCGCCGATCGACGACACGATGATCATCAGCTTTGCGCTGGATGCCGGGCGCTCGCAGGACGGGATCGGCGGCGGGCACGGCATGGACGAACTGGCGCAGCGCCACCTCGGCCATACCTGCCTGACCTTCAAGGAAGTCTGCGGCACCGGGAAGAAGGAGATCCCCTTCGGCGAAGTCGCGCTCGACCGGGCGACCGAGTATGCCGCCGAGGATGCCGATGTCACCTTGCGGCTGTACACCCATCTCAAGCCCCGGCTTGCCGTCGAAGGCGGCACCAGGATCTACGAGCGGGTGGACCGCCCGCTGATCCCGGTGGTCGCCGCGATGGAACGCCACGGCATCAAGGTGGATCGTGGGCAGCTGGCCAACCTGTCCGAACGGTTTGCGACCGAAACCAAGCGGCTGGAAGGCGAGATTCACGCAATCGCCGGTCAGGAATTCGCGGTCGGCAGCCCGAAGCAGCTGGGCGACATCCTGTTCGACAAGATGGGCTACAAGGGCGGCCGCAAGGGCAAGAGCGGGCAGTATTCCACCGACCAGGCGATGCTCGAAAAGCTCGACGCCCAAGGCGCACCGATAGCCACCAAGGTGCTGGAATGGCGCCAGCTGGCCAAGCTCAAGTCCACCTATACCGATGCGCTGCAGCAGGCGATCAACGCGCGCACGGGCCGGGTGCACACCAGCTACAGCCTCACCGGCGCGCAGACCGGGCGGCTCAGCTCGACCGATCCCAACCTGCAGAACATCCCGATCCGCACCGAAATCGGCCGCGAAATCCGGCAGGCCTTCGTGGCGGAGGAAGGCAATGTCCTGCTGGCGGCAGACTATTCGCAGATCGAACTGCGGCTTGCCGCGCACATGGCGGACGTGGCGCCGCTGCGCGAAGCCTTCGCGGCGGGCGAGGACATTCATAACCGCACCGCGCAGGAGATGTTCGGCGAGGTCGACCGCGACACGCGTGCGCGCGCCAAGACGATCAATTTCGCGATCCTCTACGGGATTTCGCGCTGGGGCCTGGCCGGACGGCTCGGGATCGAGCCGGACGAGGCGCAAGCTCTGATCGACACCTATTTCGCGCGGTTTCCCGGCATCCAGCGATACATCGTCAATACGCTCGAAACCGTGCGGGAACGGGGCTATTCCGAGACCCTGTTCGGCCGCAAGACGTGGTTTCCCCGGATCAATTCGAAGAACCAGGCCGAGCGTCAGGGGAGCGAGCGCGCCGCGATCAACGCGCCGATCCAGGGCACCAGTGCGGATATCATCAAGCGGGCGATGGCGCGCATGGGCCCCGCGCTGGCGGCGGCGGGACTGAAGCCGGATGAGCCGGACGGCGTGCGCATGCTGCTGCAGGTGCATGACGAACTGGTGTTCGAACTTCCCGAATCGCTGGTGGAGAAGGCCACACCTGTGATCCAGCGGGTGATGGTGGAGGCCGCCGAACCTACCGTCGCGCTGTCGGTGCCGCTGGGCGTCGAGATCGGCACGGGGCAGAGCTGGGACGACGCACATTGAACCCGGCTCTGCGGCCTGCCCCTTTTCGCGCCTTCATCCGCCGCTGGTTCAACTGGCTGGTGCTCGGCGCCATGGCGGGCGCGATCCTCGGCGCGCTCGCGCTGCTGCTGTCGCTGGGAGCGGCGGAACGGGCGGAGCGGGTGCAGGCACAACGGGCCTCGGAAATCCTGCAGACGCTCGACCGGGTGGAGCGCGCCGCCCTTTCCGCCGAGAGCGCGCAGCGCGGCTATTTCATCACGCTCGACCAGCGTTATCTCGAACCCTATCGTACCGCGCGCACGCAAACCGTCGAGGAACTGGAGAAGCTGGATCGTTCGCTCGGCGACGGGGTCGCCGTCCAGCGGCAACAGGTAGATCGCATCCGCGCCGCGCTGGAGGACAAGTTCAGCGAGCTCGACGATACGGTCGGCCTGCTGGAACAGGGCAATCTGCGCGATGCCCGGCGGCGCATCCTGACCGGCGATGGTTATGATGCGATGCAACGCCTGACCACCGCGATCGATGCGCTTGCTGCAATCGAGCGCAACCTGCTGGCAGACCAGACGGAGCGCGCGCGGACCGCCGAAGAGCGCATCTTGCCGGCGCTGGGCGTCCTCCTCCTGCTGCTGGTCGGCGCCATAGCGCTGGGCGCGGTCCTCGTCGCCCGCGCGGCACAGGCGGAGACGGAAGCGGCGCAGGCCCGCGAACTCGAGATCGCGCGCGACCGGGCGGATCTGCTGGCCCAGGAACTGAACCACCGGGTGAAAAACCTGTTCGCGATGGTGCTGGCCATCGTCCAGATGAGTGCGCGCGACGTGGCGGACGTGGCTGCCTACAAGGATCGCATCGGCTCGCGCATCCGCGCGCTGCTGACCGCGCACGAGGTCACGCAGGGGTCGGGAACGGCGGCAGACCGCCTAAGCCGGGAAGGCGGCGCATCGCTGCGCGCGCTCGTCGAAGCCACGGTGGAGCCGCATGTCTCGGAGGAGAAACGCCTCGAAATAGAAGGCGAGGATGTGGCCATCGCCCGTATCCAGGTGACGCCGCTGGGACTGGTCCTGCACGAGCTTGCAACCAATGCGGTGAAGTACGGCTGCTGGAGCAATGAAGGGTTGCTGACCGTTCGCTGGCGCGAGCAGAGCGACCTGCTGCATCTCGAATGGCAGGAAGAGCGCGACGGCAGCATCGATGAAGAGGAGCGCGAAAGCGAGGCGCGCACCGAGGTCGGCGGTGGCTTCGGCAGCACGCTGATGACCGGTGCCGGGCGCCAGCTCGGCGGCGAGGTGGAGCGGACTTTCGGCCCTCGCGGCGTGACCGTGCGCATTGTCTTCCCGCCGCATCCGAAGGATGGTGCCGCTTGATCGCGCACCGCGCGCCCAATATCCGGCAGACATGGCCATGGCGAACCTGACCGAGATGCTCGACCCGGCGCAGCTTGCGGTGCCGCTGGACAAGGCGTTCGCCATCGCCGCCGCGCTGGGTATCGCCGTGGTGCTTGCTCTGGCCGTTCACCGCGTTGCCTTCGTTCTGCTGCGCCGGGCGAGTACCCATGGTCCCGCTAAGTATGGCCAGCCTATCTTCGATGCGGTTCGCGGGCCATCGCGCTGGCTTGCGGTGGCCATCGCCATATCTGCCGTAGCGGAGCGCGTGCCAGCCATCCGCCCCGCGTGGGATGCGCTTTCCGATTTTATCGCGCCGGTCATTTTCGGCTGGCTCGCCCTTGCCTTCGTGCAGGGTGCGTCGCTGGCGCATGAGCGGCGTATGGAAACCCGGCTCGATCCGATTCACATGCGCAGCCGCAAGACCCGGATCGAGATTTTCAGAAGAACCGCGTCCAGCCTTATCATCGTCATCACGATCGCGCTGGTTTTGCTGAGCATACCGGGTGTGCGGCAGGTGGGCGTGACCTTGATGGCCTCTGCGGGCCTTGCCGCGCTGGCCATCGGCGCCGCCGCGCAGCCGGCACTCAAATCGCTGATCGCGGGCATCCAGATGGCGCTGACCGAACCGATCCGGATCGGGGACATGGTGAAGGTGGACGGCGAAGTCGGCCGGGGGGAGGAAATCCGCATGACCTTCGTGGTGGTGCGCATCTGGGACGAACGCGTGCTGGTGGTGCCGACCGGCAAGTTCTTCGAGGAGAGCTTCGAGAACTGGTCACGCTCGGCGGACCGGCTGACCGGCATCGTGATGCTCAACCTCGATCCCATCGCCGATGTGGAGCCGATCCGGCAGGCCTTCCTCGCCTTCCTGGCCGAGCATGCGCTGTGGGACGAGCGCGATGCGGCCGCGCTTGTGGTCGACGCCCACCCGGAGAGCATCGCCCTGCGTCTGTCCATGACCGCAGCGAGCATCGGCGATCTGTGGACGCTGCGCTGCGAAGTGCGCGAATACATGCTGCAATGGCTGCGCGAGAACCAGCCGGTCGCGCTGATCCGCCACCGGCTGGAAGTCGAGGCCGCAAACGAGCGGGGCGGCTAGGGTCTAGCCAGCAGTCCGCTGTTGAGGGGCGACCCTAATTCCCGTGCTTCGAATCGCGCGTTGATTCGACCATGCCTTCGGTGATGAAGCCGATCGGCATGGGTTCCGCCGCACGCTTCTTCAGCTCGCCGCGCATCTTCTTGTATTCCTGCTCCATCTTCGGCGTCACAGACGCGCGGCTGTCTTTCAGGGCTTCGGTGAAGTCGCCCATGGTAACCTCCTGCACGTCCGCGCCCGCGCGGTGCAGCGCGACGAGGCCGGCACGCCGGACCACATCTTCAAGATCGGCACCGGTAAACCGCTCGGTCTCGGATGCGAGCCTGGGCAGGCTGACATCGTCGGCCAGTGGCATGTTGCCGGTATGGATGCCCAGGATCTGCTCGCGCCCCTTGGCGTCGGGTGTGCCGACATAGACCAGTTCGTCGAACCGGCCGGGCCGCAGCAGCGCGGGATCGACCAGCGTCGGGCGGTTCGTGGCGCCGATCACCACGACCGACTGGAGCTCCTCCAGCCCGTCCATCTCGGCGAGGACGGTATTGACCACCCGGCCCGTCACCTGCGGCTCCATGGTGCCGGAGCCACGCGCGGGAACCAGCGAATCGATCTCGTCAATGAAGATGACGCAGGGTGAGACGGCGCGCGCACGGCGAAACATCTTCGCGATCTGCTGCTCGCTCTCGCCGTACCACTTGGACAGCAGGTCGCTCGATTTCATCGAAATGAAGTTCGCATCCGCTTCCTTGGCGACGGCCTTGGCCAGCAGCGTCTTGCCGGTGCCCGGCGGGCCGTAGAGCAGGAAGCCCTTGGCCGCGCGGATGCCGAGCCGGTGGAAGGCGTCGCGGTTCTTGATCGGAAGTTCGATGCCTTCCTTCAGCTTCTCGATCGCGTCGTCGATACCGCCCAGATCGCTCCAGCCGACATCGGGCACCTGGACCATCACTTCGCGCATGGCGGAAGGCTGGATGCGCTTGAGTGCGGACAGGAAATCGTCGCGCCCGACATGCAGATTCTCGAGCACTTCGGTCGGGATGGTCTGCGCGTCGAGATCGATCTGCGGCATGATCCGCCGCACCGCGTCGATCGCGGCCTCGCGCGCCAGCGCGGCGATATCCGCGCCGACGAAGCCATGCGTGACCTTGGCCAGTTCCTTCAGGTCCACGCCCTCGCCCAGCGGCATGCCGCGGGTGTGAATGGCCAGGATTTCACGCCGGCCGTTCTCGTCTGGAACGCCGATCACGATCTCGCGGTCGAACCGGCCCGGCCGACGCAACGCCTCGTCGATCGCGTCGGGGCGGTTGGTCGCCGCGATCACCACGATGTTGGCGCGCGATTCCAGACCGTCCATCAGCGTCAGCAGCTGTGCGACCAGCCGCTTTTCCGCTTCGCCCGGGACCGAATCGCGTTTGGGCGCGATCGAATCGATTTCGTCGATGAAGATGATCGCGGGCGCGTTCTGGTTCGCATTGTCGAACACTTCGCGCAGGCGCTTCTCCGATTCGCCATAGCCCGAGCCCATGATCTCCGGCCCGTTGATGGCGAAGAACTCCGCATCGCTTTCGTTGGCGACGGCCTGCGCCAGGCGCGTCTTGCCGGTTCCCGGCGGGCCGTGCAGCAGCACGCCCTTGGGCGGGTCGACACCCAGCCGGGTGAACAGTTCGGGATAGCGAAGCGGCAGCTCGACCATCTCGCGCAGCTGCTGGATGGTTTCCGAAATGCCGCCGACATCGTCATAGTTCACGACCGAACGGCCCGCCTTGGGCTCCTCGAAATCGGGCCGCAGCTCGATCTCGGTGTTCTCGTCGATATGGACGATGCCCTTGGGCGCGGTGCTGATCACGCGCAGGCGAATCTGAGTGAGCGCGTAGGCCGGCGCGTTGAACATGCGCTGGACTTCGGGCGGCATGTTCTGCACCGGCTGCTGGCCGGTGGTGGCCACCAGATCGCCACTGACGATCGGCTTGCGGAAGAAGTTGCGCTTGAGCGCCTGGGTCGGCCCCTGCAGCCGCATCTCGCGGCTGGCGGGTGCAAAGACCACGCGGGTGGCGGGGCGCGATTGCGCGGCCTCGATCTTCACATGCTCGCCCGAGCCGACTTCGGCATTGGCGCGCTGAAGCCCGTCGAGCCGGACCACGGAGAGCGCCTGATCCTCGTCATAGGCGGCCATCACGATCGCGGCAGTGGAGCGTTTGCCGGACAGCTGCACGATATCGCCCTCCGTCACGCCGAGCGATTGCATCGCACTTCGTGGAAGGCGCGCGACGCCGCGCCCGCTTTCTTCCTGGCGCGCCGCCGCAACCTGCAGGCGGACGGTGTTTTCGCTCGCGGCTTCGCTATCGGCCATGATCTACGCTCTCTCCCGTATGGTACGCGCCCGGTCAGGCGGGCGCCTCGCGTGGCGGCCTAGATAGGTCGCGCCACGGATATTGGAATGACCCCTTGGGAATGAGCGAGCACGCGCATGGGTCCGACAAGGCCGGGCAAGGTGCGCCGGACAAGAAAAAACCCGGCTGAGCGAACCCAGCCGGGTATTAAGTTTGGGAGAGGATGCCTGAAAGGCCTCATTGTTGTGGCGCAACACGATCCTCTTCGCAAGTGCGAAAAGATCATTTAATATTGCATAAAATGCAACTCTAGAAAACGACGGATAACTGCCGTTTCCGGCCCGTTGCGGCGTTGGACTTTGCTGCACTGCGGCAAGAGATGTTGCGGCCGCGCGGGATGACAAGCCTGCGCCAACTCCCTAAAACACGCCGGAAACATCCTCGACCCACCGGAGCACCATGCAGAAACTTTTCCCCGATGCCGCGGCCGCGCTGGAAGGCGTGCTCAAGGACAACATGCTGATCGCCAGCGGGGGCTTCGGCCTTTGCGGCATTCCCGAAAGGCTGCTCGATGCGATTCGCGACAGCGGCGTGACCGGGCTGACCTTCGCCAGCAACAATGCGGGAATCGACAATGAAGGCATCGGCAAGCTGCTGCGGACCAAGCAGGTGAAGAAGATGATCTCGTCCTATGTGGGCGAGAACAAGGAATTCGAACGGCAATTCCTCGCTGGCGAGCTGGAGGTGGAATTCTGCCCCCAGGGCACGCTGGCGGAGCGCATGCGCGCAGGCGGCGCGGGCATCCCCGGCTTCTACACCAAGACCGGCGTCGGCACGCAGGTGGCCGAGGGCAAGGAAGTGAAACAGTTCGACACCGGCGAGGGCCCGCAGGATTACATCCTCGAAGAAGGCATCTTCGCCGATCTGGCCATCGTGAAGGCGTGGAAGGCGGATGAGACGGGCAATGTCGTGTTCCGCAAGACCGCGCGCAATTTCAACGTGCCTGCCGCCACCTGCGGCAAGGTCTGCGTGGTCGAGGTGGAGGAGATCGTGCCGACCGGCTCGCTCGATCCCGATTGCATCCATCTGCCCGGCGTCTTCGTGCAACGGATGATCGTGGGCGCGCCCTACGACAAGAAGATCGAGTTCCGCACCGTGCGCGAGGCGGCCTGACCGCCCGATCCGGCATGAATCGCGCCCTCGCCCTGCTGCTGCTGCTCGCGCTGCCCGGCCTTTCGGGCTGCGTCGCGCTGGCCGTACCGGTCGCTGCCGGAGCGATGATGGGCCGGGGGATCGACCGGCCGCCGCACGACGGGGCAAAGCCGCCCGCGGCTGGCCGCGCAGACGCGGCGGCAGAGGAATCGCAGGCCGCCAATGCGGCCGACGCGCAGGTCGCACTGCTATCCTCCGCCGAGGTCGTGGGTGTCGTTCCCTATACCGAAGTCCCTGCCCCTTCGGGTGTCGGCACGCAGGACGATCCGGCCTATTCGCAGCTTTTCGCCAAGGTCACTACCATCGCCCAGCGCGATCCATTCTCGCAGGAGAAGCGCAAGTCCGCGATTCTTGCCGATCCTGGCACGCTCAAGCCCGACCGCGCCGAATGTGCCTTCGCGCAGACCGCAGTGCTGGTCGATCTCGATCCGGCAGACGGCGAGGCCCCCCTGGCAGAGGATGTCGCCGCGTCCCGGCAGCTTGCACGCGTCCTGGCGACCCTGCGCGCGCAGGAAGTCGCGGTTCTGTGGCTTTCGCGCCATACGGCCGTGCGGGCGGGTGCCGTTCGGCGTGCGCTGCTGCGGAGCGGGCTCGACCCGAGCGGGGCGGACGAACTCTACCTGGTCCGCTACGAAGACGAAACCAAGGCCACGCGCCGCGCCGATGCGGCGGGCGATTTCTGCATCGTCGCGATCCTGGGCGACCAGAAGCGCGATTTCGACGAGCTGTTCGAGTTCCTGAAGGATCCCGACGCAGCCTTCGCACTCGACCCACTGATCGGCGAGGCGTGGTTTCTTGCGCCAGCGCCGCTCACCTCCCTCTCACAATCCGAACAAGGCTCACAAGATGACTGACGAACCCAAAGGCTGGAGCCGCGACCAGATGGCGGCCCGTGCGGCGCGCGAACTGGAAGATGGCTACTACGTCAATCTCGGCATCGGCATCCCGACGCTGGTCGCCAACCACATCCCCGAAGGCATGCATGTGACGCTGCAGAGCGAGAACGGCATGCTGGGCATCGGCCCCTTCCCGCTGGAAGGCGAGGAAGACGCGGACCTCATCAATGCGGGCAAGCAGACCATCAGCGAGCTGGACCATTCCGCCTATTTCGACAGCGCGACCAGCTTCTCCATGATCCGCGGCGGGCATATCGACCTGACCGTGCTGGGCGCGATGGAAGTGGCGCAGAACGGCGATATCGCCAACTGGATGATACCCGGCAAGATGATCAAGGGCATGGGCGGCGCGATGGATCTGGTCGCGGGCGTGAAGAAGATCATCGTGGTGATGGACCACACCAGCAAGCACGGGGACCCCAAGTTCATCCCCGAATGCTCGCTTCCGCTGACCGGCACGAACGTGGTCGACATGATCATCACCAACCTCGGGGTGTTCCGGCGGCCCGACCATGACAGTGCCTTCCAGCTGATCGAACTGGCGCCCGGCGTGACCGAGGAAGACATCGCGAACAGCACGACGGCCAAATACGAAGTGGCGCTCGAGAAGGCCTGAAGCGCTCGCAATGTGGCTCGACAAACCCCGCAACCCTGACGCCCCGCTCGCGGGGCTGAAGGTCCTCGAACTCGCGCGCATCCTTGCCGGACCCTTTGCCGGGCAGACGCTGGCCGACCTCGGCGCGGATGTCATCAAGGTGGAGGCCCCCGAGGGGGACGGCACCCGGCTGTGGGGGCCGCCTTTCGTGGAGCGTTCGAACGGGGCGAAGGAAGCCGCCTATTACCATGGCTGCAATCGCGGCAAGCGTGGGATCACGGCGGATTTCCGGAACGTCGATGACCTGGCCATGGTGGCCGATCTGGCCGGTCAGGCCGACGTCGTGATCGAGAATTTCCTGCCGGGCAAGCTGACCAAGTTCGGGCTCGATTACCCTACTCTGGCGCACGCCAACCCGGCTCTCGTCTACTGCTCGATCACCGGCTTCGGCCAGGACGGGCCGCGCCGCAATGAACCGGGGTACGACTTCGTCATCCAGGCGATGAGCGGCTTCATGGCGCTGACCGGGGAGCCCGACGGTGAGCCGATGAAGCATGGCATGTCCGTTTCGGACCTGTTCTGCGGCCTCTATTCGACCATCGCGATCCAGGCCGCGCTCGCGATGCGGCAGCGGACGGGCAAGGGCCAGCATATCGACATGGCGCTCTACGATTGCTCGGTCGCTCTGCTGGCGCATCAGGCGCAGAGCTTCTTCACCACCGGCGAAAATCCGCCGCGCATGGGCAATATGCACGCGCAGGTCAGCGCTTACGGCGTCTTCCCGACGAAGGACGGTCCCGTGGTGCTCGCGCCAGCGAACGACCGGCTGTTCCGCAAGCTGCTCGAAGTATTCGAACGCCACGACCTGCTGGGTGACGAACGTTTCGCCACCAACGAAGCGCGGATCGCCAACCGGGCACAGATCGACGGCATTATCGCCGCCGAAACTGCGCAATGGGAGCGCGAGGCGCTGCTTGCGGCGTGTCGCAAGGCCGGCGTGCCTGCGGGGCCGATCTACGAGGTGTCCGAAGTGTTCGAGGACCCGCAGGTGCAGGCGCGCGGCATGACCTTTCCCATGGCCGAGGGCCTCACCGGCCTGCGCAGTCCGTTCAGTTTCTCCGGCGCCGAACTTGCGCTGGGTGAGCCTTCGCCCAGGCTCGGGCAGGACGACTAGCGCAGGATCGGGCCGAACCGCCCACGCGCCACGCTCCGCCACAGCCACTCGAACGGCCCCTGCCGAAAGCGGGCCAGCCAGAGGGGCGACCAGATCAACATGAGCGTGACTGGCACTAAGGCCACTGCGAAGGCTTGCCAGCGGGTCAGCATGCCGAACCACCCGAGGCCCCAGCCGTAGAAGATCAGCGCGAAGGTGAGACTGGAGAGCAGATAATTGGTCAGCGAAAGGCGCCCCGCAGCGGCGAGGCGGCCGCGCAGGGCGCCCTCGCGCCCCGCAAACAGTCCCATGACTAGCGCTGCGTAGCCGACCGCCAGCAGCAGATCGAAGGGCAGCGACCAGAACAGCGCAACCGGGCCGACCATCGCGCCCGCAAAACCGGCCTGCACGTCCAATACCATCATTGCGACCAGCGGCGGCAGCGCGACCAGAGCCATGCGCCCCGCGAGCGCGAAGCAGCGGGAGCGCCTCCACGCGCCGCGCAGCAGGCCGGCCCGCCACAGTCCCGCGCCGACCAGCATCATCGCCAGCGTGGACGGGATGCCCGGCACCTGTGTCTGCAAGGCAGCGAAGAAACCCATGGTGCGCCTGACCACGCGCGCGGCGAAGTCTTCCGTTCCGATGATGCGCGCGTAATCGAGCGCCAGCGGGTCCGCACCGAAGGTCTGTGCGGGCAGGAGCGCCAGCGTGCTGCCCGGCTCGGCGGTCAGCCACAGGAAGGCGAGCAGCGACCCGCCCACCACGTGCATCGCCATCAACATGGCCCCGGCGATGAATAGCCAACGGCCGTTGAGCGCCAGGAACACAGGCAGGACGAGGCCCGCCATCGCGTAGAGGCGCAGAACGTCGTTATTGGCCAGCAGGATAGCGTGAGCTGCGCCGATGGCGAACAGCACGACCATGCGCGCAACGTGCTCGCGCACGGGATGGGCCGCCCCGCGCGCCCGCGCGCGCTCCATCAGGATCGCAACGCCCGCGCCGAACAGCATGGCGAACAGGCTGCGGAACTTGTCCTCCACGAACACGAAGCTGAGGGCCCAGACCATCCAGTCGAGGGGCCCGTCGCTCCCCGCCACCGCCGGGTTGAAGTAGGCGGCTGGCGGCAACGCGAAGATATAGACGTTCATCAGCGCGATGCCCGCGACGGCAATGCCGCGCAGCGCATCGAGGGCGACCACGCGATCGCCGGACGCAGAAGGGCCCGGCGCCCCCGCTCCCCCCGCTCTTCCGGGGGCTGTCAGCGGAGTGCCGGGCCCGTTCATGTCCTGCGGCCTGACGGCTTACTTGCCGACGGCAGCCTTCAGGTCGTCGACCAGATCGGTCCGCTCCCAGGGGAACGCGTCGCCTTCGGCATTGCGCCCGAAGTGGCCGTATGCGGCGGACTGGCGGTAGATCGGCTTGTTGAGGCCAAGATGCGTGCGGATGCCGCGCGGCGTCAGGCCGCCCAGCTTGCTCATGCCGCGGATCGCGTCTTCCAGCGCCTCTTCGGAAACGGTGCCGGTGCCGTGCAGGTCGACATAGACCGACAGGGGCTCGCTGACCCCGATCGCGTAGGAAAGCTGGATGGTGCAATGCGTGGCAAGCCCCGCCGCGACCACGTTCTTCGCCAGATAGCGGGTGATGTAGGCAGCCGAACGGTCGACCTTGGTCGGGTCCTTCCCGCTGAAGGCACCGCCGCCATGGGGCGCCGCGCCGCCATAGGTATCGACGATGATCTTGCGGCCCGTAAGGCCCGCGTCGCCATCGGGCCCGCCGATCTCGAACGCGCCGGTCGGGTTGATGTGCCACACGGTGTCGTCGTCGATCAGCCCGGCAGGCATCACCTCGCCCACGGCCTTCTTCACATAGGCCTTCAGTTCGGCTTCCTTTTCGCCTTCATGGTAGCCGGGCGCGTGCTGGGTCGAGACGACGATGGCGACAGCCTTGGTCGGCTTGCCGTTTTCGTAGCGCAGCGTGACCTGGCTCTTGGCGTCGGGTTCGAGGAACGGCGCCACGCCGGACTTGCGGTCGTCCGCCAGTTTCTGGAGAATCTTGTGGCTGTAATCGAGCGTCGCCGGCATCAGGTCGGGCGTCTCGTTGCAGGCATAGCCGAACATGATGCCCTGGTCGCCCGCGCCTTCATCCTTGTTCGAACCTTCGGTGCCCGCGTCCACGCCCTGTGCGATCTCGCTGGACTGGCCGTGCAGGTGGTTTTCGAAGGTCAGGGTTTCCCAGTGGAAGCCGTCCTGCTCGTACCCGATTTCCTTCACCGTATCGCGCACGGCCTTTTCGATCTCTTCCGCAGCGCCCGGCTTCCATTCGCCGTTGTCATACATCGGCGCGCAGCGAATTTCGCCCGCGAGGACCACGCGCTGGGTCGTCGTCATCGTTTCGCAGGCGATCCGCGCCTCGGGATCCTTGCTGAGCATCAGATCGACGATGGCATCCGAAATCTGGTCGGAAACCTTGTCGGGATGGCCTTCGGAAACGCTCTCGGACGTGAAGATATAGCTGCCGCGCATGGGGCTGTTACCTCGATATAAAGAGTTCTTTATGTCTGCATGCGGGCCCTAAACCGCCCTCCGCCGCTTTACAACCAGAGAGCCGCCGAGCAGCGCCAGGGCCCAGACGAGTGCCAGCCAGTTGCCCAGAATGGAGAACAGCGTGGGTGCAGCGGCTGGCGGCACGTTGCCTTCTATCCGCGCGCGTTTGCCCATGCCGATATGCTCGCGCACGACACCGCGCGGGTCGATCACGCCGCTGATTCCGGTGGTGGTCGAACGCAGGATCGGCAGGCCTTCCTCTATCGCGCGCATCCGCGCCTGCGCCATGTGCTGCGGCGGGCCGGTCGGCCCGAACCAGCCGTCGATCGAGGGGTTGACGATATAATCCGGGCGATTTGCGCCATCGGCAACCTGGCCCGAGAAGATGATCTCGTAACAGATCTGGATGCCGGCGCGGCCGTAGTCACCCAGATCGAGCGTCTGCGGCCCGGGGCCCGGCACGAAATCGATCGACCCCGCGACCAGCCGCGAGAGCCCGATCGGCTCCAGAAGATCGCGGAACGGCAGGTATTCCCCATAGGGCACCAGATGCGCCTTGCGGTACCCACCCACGATCTCGCCCTCGTCGTCGACCACGGTGACGACATTATAGGCAGCGACGGCGCTGTCGCCCTCGATCTCCAGGTCCATCGTTCCCGTCAGCAGCAGGCTGCCCTCGCCGATGACGCGCGCGATCCGCTGCCTGGCGAATTGCGGATCGCGCCCGGCGGTGGTCGCCGCATAGTACCGCTCGGGATAGCCTTGGCGCAGATAGTCGGGCAGCACGCCTTCGGGCCACAGCACCAGTCTGGAGCCTTCCTGCTCCTCGGGCCGCACGGTAAGCGCGGCCAGGGTCAGGAACCCGGGCTCGTACTGGCGCGGATCGTTGAGCGCATCCTGGTCCAGATCGGGCTGGACCAGCGTGTAGGGAAGCGAGCCTTCCTCGCCCTGTCCAGCAGGCCAGTACATCGCCGCAATCAGCAGCAGCGAGGCAAGCCCCACCCGCAGCCATTGCCTCTGGAGCGCCTGATCGGTCAGCGCGAGGGCCAGCACCACGGCGAGACCGGAGAGCGCGTAGGTTCCGGTCAGCGGAAGCAGTGCGGCAAGCCCGGGGCGATCGAACGGTCCCAGCAAGGCAAGGCTGAACGGTCCCCAGGCATAGCCGGTGAACAGCGTTGCGCGCAGCCACTCGGCGATGATCCACGCCCCGCCCAGCGCAAGCGCATAGACCAGCGTGCTCTTTCCGCGCGCAAGACGGTAGGCGACGGCGAAGGCCAGCGCCGGGTACAGCGCCAGATAGGTCGAAAGCAGCGGGACCGACACCCATCCGAGCACCGCCGGCATGCGGTCCTGATGGGTGAAGGCGGTCGCTATCCAGAGATTGGTGACCGTGAAATGCGCGAGGCCGAACAGCCAGCCGCGAAAGAAGGCGCTGCGCACCGATCCGCTGAAACGGATCAGCACAGCGCCCGCGCCCAGTGCGATCAGTGCGATCGGCCACAGGTGGACAGGAGGAAAGCCGAGCGCGGCGAGCGCGCCCAGCAGCAACAGGACGATACGCGGATGCTGGAGCGCGCGGCCTAGCACCGGGCGCCCCCGCCGATGATCGGGCAGCGTTTGGGCCGAATGCCGGTCATCCCGGTACCAGCGCGCGATCAGCCGACCGCGCTCAGTGCCCCGTCGCCTGCATCGTCGCCGTCGTCCGAGTTCTCTTCGGCCGCCTTGCGCGTCCGGCGACGCGGCTTGGCCGGCTTGCTGTCCTCGTCGGACGCGGTGGCCGCAGCGATGGCCGGCGGCAGGACGGCGGCGTCGATTTCGTCGTCGTCGCCATCGTCGTCATCGCGGTTGCCATCGTCGCGCTTGCGCGCGCTGGCCCGCTTCGCCGGTGCCTTGCGCTTGCGCACGAAGGGGTTCTCTTCGCTTTCGAAGACCTCTTCGTCGTCGCTGTCGTCCGAAGAATCCTCGCTGTCGGAATTGCCGCGGGCCTTGCCGCGCTGCTTTTCGTTGCGGTTCGACTTCTTCGGCTTGCGGCGATCGTCGCTACGGCCGTCGTTGCGCCCGTCATTGCGATTATCGTTGCCGCGGTCCTCGTCGTCATCGGAGGAATCGTCGTTCGCCTGGCTGCGTTCGTTGTTGTCGCGCTTGCCGCGCTGTTCGTCCTGCCGGGCCTTGTTGTCGGCGATGACGCGGAAATAGTGGTCCGCGAACTGCAGGTAGTATTCCGCCTGCACGCGGTCGCCATTGTGCTGCGCGTCCTGCGCCAGCTTCTTGTACTTGTCGAGCAACTGGGGCGCATTGCCCCGCGCGCGGCTGTCGATGCGGTTGGAGCTGTTGCCGCCCCCACCCTGGTTGCGATTGCCGCGGCCGCGCCGGCGGTTGTTGTTACGGTTGTTGTTGTTCAAGGAATAATCTTCCCTCTAGGTCGGGCTCACAAATCGCGGCGCTGCAGCAATGCCGTGTGTTCCGCGCGGCCCACCTGTCCCTAAGCATGATCTTCGAACTCTTGCCGATCGCAGGCCCTTCGAAGGCCCGGTCTTCTCGCAGATGTCGGATCGCGACCCTTGCGAGAATGTCCAATTCTTGCCGGGTCTTGACGAGGCTTACCGCCTGCCCGTGGCTTTGCCAACCCCTTGTCAAAGGCTTTGCGAAACAAACATGGCGCGTGGCCTTTTTGCAAGATCCTTGCAAAAGCGCGGGCTAAATCCCTGATTTCGTGCAATCTCGCCAACGGCGCCTTGCTGCGCTGCGCCAATTTCGAAGATGGCGATGCCGGTATTTGTTAACAAGGGGCGAATTTGCGGAAGCAGAATCCGGTAGTCGTCGAGGCCTTCGGCCCCTGCGAACAGCGCCGATGCGGGCTCGTGATCGCGCACCTGCGGGTCGAGCGCGGCGGCCTCCTCCACATAGGGCGGGTTGCACAGGATCAGGTCGAACGTGCCGAGATCGCGGTGCCAGCCTCTCATGGTCCAATCGCGCTGAATGAAACGCGCCATCCCTCGGTCGGCACGGAACGGCGGCGGTTCGCCCTGCCCCTCCCCGACGACGCCGATCGCAGTGTTCGCATGCCGCTGGGCGTTGGCAATCGCCACCGTGAGGGCTTCAAGCGAAGCGTCGACACCGATCCCCTCCGCCTCAGGCCACAGCGATAACGCCGCCAACAGCAATGCGCCCGACCCGGTGCCGAGGTCGAGGATGCGCTGCGGCGCTGCGCGGGTCCCAAAGTGCTCCCTCGCAGTCTCGATCAGTGTTTCGCTGTCCCCCCGCGGGATGAGCACCGCGGGCGAAACCTGCAGGTCCAACCCGTAGAATTCGGCGCTGCCGGTGATGTAGGCGACAGGTTCGTGCGCGCTGCGGCGGGCGACCAGCGCGTCGAAACCCTGGGGCGCGGGATCGCGCATGCCTCGCAGCAGCATGTCCGAGCGCTTGCACCCCAGCGCATGCGCCATCAGCAACTCGGCATCGAGCCGCGCGCTATCGCTGATGGCCGAGAGGCGAGTGGCGGCTTCGCGTATGGCGTCCGCCACGCTCGGCACGCCACCCTCACTCATTCATCGCTGCCAGCCGCTTGGCTTCGTCCTCGGCGATAAGCGCGTCGACCAGCTCGCCCAGCCCCGGGCCCGCGATGATCTCGGGCAGCTTGTGCAGGGTGAGGCCGATGCGGTGATCGGTCACGCGGCCCTGCGGGAAGTTGTAGGTGCGGATGCGTTCGGAGCGGTCGCCGGAGCCGACCATCGCCTTGCGCGCCTCGGCCTCCGCTCCCTCGCTCGCCTCGCGCTGCTGTTCGTAGAGGCGCGCGCGCAACACCTGCATCGCCTTTTCGCGGTTCTTGTGCTGGCTGCGCCCGTCCTGGCAGGTGACCACCAGCCCGGTCGGCAGATGGGTGATGCGGATCGCCGAATCGGTCGTGTTGACGTGCTGGCCGCCTGCACCGCTCGCGCGATAGGTGTCGATCTTCAGGTCGCCCGGATCGACCTGCACATCGACCTCGTCCGGCTCGGGCAGCACCGCCACGGTCGCGGCGCTCGTATGGATGCGCCCGCCGCTCTCGGTCTCGGGCACGCGCTGCACGCGGTGCACCCCGCTTTCGAACTTGAGCTTGGCGAACACGCCGGTGCCGGTCACGTTGGCGACGATTTCCTTGAAGCCGCCGACTTCGGACGCGCTCATGCTGACCGGCTCGACCTTCCAGCCCTGCTCGCCCGCGAAGCGTTCGTACATGCGATAGAGGTCGCCCGCGAACAGCGCCGCTTCGTCGCCGCCGGTTCCGGCGCGAATTTCGAGCATGGCGGGCTTGGCATCGGCGCTGTCGCGCGGGAGCATAGCGACGGCGAGCTGCTGTTCGAGTTCGGGAATGCGCTGATTGAGGGTGGCGAGTTCCTCCTCCGCCATGGCGCGCATCTCGGGGTCGGCGAGCATCTCCTCCAGCCCCGCGACTTCCTCGCGCGCGGCCTTCAGCTCGGTCGCGAGCTTCGCCACCGGCTCCAGCTCGGCATAGTCGCGGCTCGCCTGGACGAACTCCTCGCCCTCGAGCTGGCCCGAGGCCATCCGAGCCTCGATCTCGGCGAAGCGGTTGGCGATCTGGTCGAGGCGTTCTGCGGGGATGGTCAAAGCGGGTTTCCGGTGGCGGGCCTGACACACCTGACACAGTGTTCAGGGGTGAAAAAGGGCGGGCTTTTGTGGGTTGATTATTTCGGGAGGGGAATGTCGGGTGCGTCGGCGGTCATGCAAGGCGCATTAGCGCGGGAAGGGTGCGGTAGGAAAGGTGGGGCTGCCCCCCGCCCTCTTTCGTCACCCCGGACTTGATCCGGGGTCCAGCTTTGTTCTGTCGCACCCGAAGCAAGCGGGATCCCGGCTCGTAGGCCGGGATGACGAAATGAGGAGTTACGACACCCCACCCACAACGCCATGCTGAACGTGTCTCAGCATCCGGTCCGCCTTCTGCGTCCTTCCTCACAGGAGGAAGGCTGGACCCCGAAACAAGTTCGGGGTGACGGACTAACTTGAAGCCAAGCGCTCTGCGAGGGGGCTGAGTTCGTCGCCAAGGTGCTTTGCCGTATCATTCTCGAAAAGTAGATCGAACACGCCCTGCGGGACCCCCTTGCGTGACATCGGTGCCTGTTCTCCGCTGACCATGTCACGGACGGTCACGATGCCATCAGCAATTTCGTCCTCGCCCAAAATCAACGCATAGCGCGCTCCGGCAGCGGAAGCCTTTTGCATCCGCTTCTTCATATTGCCTTTGAAGGCATACTCGCAGGAGATGCTCTGCGAACGAAGCGCGGCCACTACATTCTGTGCTTCTTGTTCAGCCGCGTCGCCAACTGGAATGACGGCCACAGTCCAGTCATCGTTCCATTGAGTTTTCTCCTGATCCACCAGCATAGCCAGCCGCTCGATCCCCGCAGCCCAGCCGACCGCAGGCGTCGCCGGACCGCCCAGACTTTCGATCAACCCGTCGTAGCGCCCGCCGCCAAGGATCGTGCTCTGTGAACCCAGCGCGTCCGCCGCTGCCGAGCCCTCGTCGGGAATGAACTCGAACGCCGTGTGCCGGTAGTAGTCGAGCCCGCGCACCAAGCTCTCGGCGCGCACCCATTTCACGCCCGCCGCATCGAGCCCGCTGGTCACCGCGTCGAAGAAGCCACGCGCTTCGTCGGTCAGGAAATCGTCGATCTTGGGCGCATCCGCCACGAAGCGCTGGTCGCGGCGGTCCTTGCTGTCCAGAATCCGCAGCGGGTTCTTTTCCAGCCGCTCCTGCGATTCCTCGCTCAGCTCGTCCTTGACGCTGCGGAAGTGCTCCACCAGAGCTGCGCGCCATGCCTCGCGAGAATCGCCGTCGCCCAGCGTGTTGAGGTGGAGCGTCACGCCCTCGATCCCCAGCTCGCGGATGACCTGGTCGGCCATCGCGAGCAGCTCGACATCCGCCTGCGGCTCTGCCGCACCGATAATCTCGGCGTCGATCTGGTGGAACTGGCGGTAGCGGCCCTTCTGCGGGCGCTCGTAGCGGAACAGCGGGCCATGCGTTGCCAGCTTCACCGGCGCGTGCTGCTGCCAGCCATTGGTGAGGTAGGCGCGCGCGATGCCGGCGGTGAATTCGGGCCGCAGCGTCAGCGATTCGCCGCCACGATCCTCGAACGAATACATTTCCTTGGAGACGATATCGGTCGTCTCGCCGATCGAACGGGCGAAAACTTCGGTCTTTTCGAACACCGGGAATTCGGCGCGGCGGAAGCGGTAGAGCTTGCGCACACGCTCGAAAGTTTCGACCACGAAGGCGAAGCTTTCCGCCTCCGCCCCGAAAATATCCTGCGTGCCCCGGATCGCCTGCGGCGTCTTGGAATTGTTCTTGCCCATGGGCGGTGCAGTTAGGCTGGCATTGCCCCTTCCGCAATCGCCTCGCCTTCGTTAAGCCGCGCCGCAGTTTGGGAGGGGGGCCGTAATCATCCGCCTCGCGGCGCGAGTCACAACAAGAGAGCCTCCACAATTATGCGTATCGACAAAGTGCCCACGGGCGACAATCCGCCCGAAAGCCTCAACGTGATCATCGAAGTGCCGACCGGCGGCGAGCCGGTGAAGTACGAGTTCGACAAGGATTCGGGCGCGCTGTTCGTCGACCGCATCCTGCACACGCCGATGCGCTATCCGGCGAATTACGGCTTCGTGCCGCACACGCTGTCGCCCGATGGCGACCCGCTCGACGCGCTGGTCATCGCCCGCTCGCCCTTTATTGCCGGCTGTGTCGTGCGCGCGCGCCCGATCGGCGTGCTCAACCTCGAAGACGAGCATGGCGGCGATGAAAAGCTGATCTGCGTGCCGGTGGACACGACCTTCCCGTACTACTCGGATGTCGGCGAAACGAAGGATCTGCCCAGCATCATCTTCCAGCAGATCGAGCACTTCTTCACCCACTACAAGGATCTGGAAGCCGAAAAGTGGGTGCGCGTGGGCGCCTGGGGCGATGCAGCCGAGGCGAAGAAGATTGTGGTCGAAGCGATCGAACGGGCGAAGGGCTAGGCCCTTACGCGGAGCGAGATTCCCGGGGCTCTTTTGAAGGGCCCCGGGTCATGCGGTAGAAAACCAGCCCTGCCGCACATCCCGCGATTATCGACGCAGGGATCGCGCCGATAGCCACCGCGAGCCTCAGGTTCGTCAGGTGGAAACCGCCCCATCCAACAATCGCGTGGAGGAGGTCCTCCCTCGGATCGGTCGGGCCTGGCGCCGCATCCGCCAGGCGCAGTGTCCAGCCGATTCCCGTGTGAAGCAATCCTGCGCCCCCTCCCGCAACGACCAGAGATCGTCGGGATGGGTTGCTTCCGAACGGCAGCAGAACCGCTGCCAGGACGACAAAGGCGCCCGGAAATCTGAAAATCCACGCGAAGGGTAGCGTGCCGATCGTGCCAGCCAGCGCTGACACCAGCCACCCGGCGACGCTATGGGAGTTCTCGACCGTCCAGACCAGGTCTTGAACCGATGCTCCAAACAGGGCGAGCACCGACGTCAGGCCCGTAGCCACCAACGTGGCTGCAACAAGCCCGCAGAGGATTTCGAGGGGTGCGGCTCATTCCACCGGTCTGCGGTGGTCGAGCAGGTCGCGCTTGGCCTCGGGGCTGTCGCGCTCTTCTTCCACCATCTGGTCGATCTCGTCGCTCGGCGCGACATCGGCCTGCGCGGCGTCGGCACCGGGCCGGGGCTTGCGCGGGCGACCGACCACCCCGTCGCGGTCAGCCACGTTCTCGAACGGCAGGCTGGCCGAGCGGGCATCGAAGCGCAGGCGGTAGATCGGCTCGGGCAAGCCGAAGCCTGCGCCTTCGAGCGCGTTCTTGACCGCCGGGATCGCCGCGCTCTGCGCCTTGAACCAGTCGGTCTCGCGCTGGTCGATCCAGCCCAGGAAGCGGATCAGCACGTTCGAATCGCCGACCTCGACGATCCGCGCCTCGGGCGGCGGCTCTGTGAGGACGAAGGCCAGCCCCGCCAGCGTCTCGCGCCCCAGTTCCGCCGCGGCGGCTGCATCGTCGTCCGGGTCGACGCCCAGGGTAAAATCGAAGCGCCTCTGGGGATTGCGCGTGAAGTTGAGGATGTTGGCCTTGAACACCGTCGAGTTCGGGATGCGCAGGTGGTTGCCTTCCAGCGTCATCAGCACGGTGGCCCGGCTGGTGAGGCGGATCACGCGCCCCTCGAACTCGTCGATTTTCACCAGGTCGTTGGCGCGGAACGGCTGGCGCAGGCTCAGCATCAGCGATGCGACGTAGTTCTCCACCGTGTCGCGCATCGCGAAGCCCAGCGCGATGCCGATGACCCCTGCACCCCCCAGCACCGCACCCAGCAGCGCGGTCGCCCCGATGATGTCGAGCGCGATGACCGCGGCGAAGATCACCGCGATGAAACGGATCGCGCTCGCCACCAGATCGGCGAGGAAATCGTTGGGAGTGAACAGCCGCCAGACGAACTTGAGCGAGGCGAGCAGGTAGCCCACGACCACGATTGCGAGGCCGATCAGCAGCGCCACCCCGATCAGCGGCAGCATGTTCGCCGCCTCGCGCATCCGGTCCACCAGCGCGGTCACGATATCCGCCGTCCCGCTGAGCGAGGTGTCGCGCGCGATTTCGTTCTCGACCGTGGCGACATCGAAGCGCGCGGCGATGGCGCCCGCTTCCTCGATCGCCTGCTGGCTGGGCGCGGAGCCGGTCAGCCGCACGACGCCTTCGTTGACGTCTACCTCGATGGCGGAAAAGCCGGAAACCTGCGCGTAGATGTCGCGCAGTCGGTTGGCGATGCGCGTATCGGCCTGCGGATCGCGCTGGTCCGACAGCGTGTTAACCGCAGTGGGCACAGGAGTGGGTTGTGCCTCCGCCGGTTCATCCTGCGATAGCGAGGGCAGCGCCGCCGATGCAGGCAGCGCGACGAGCGCAAGGCAGAAGGCAGCCAGTATCCGCAGCATGGTCTCAGCCCCCCGTGATGAACCGCGATTCGCGCGGAATGACGCCGCCGTCAGTGCGGAAATGCGATTCCGAAGCCCGCGGCCAGCAGAAGCGGGACGCCGATGGTCATCAGCCACAGCCCCACCTGATCGCGGCGGAATGCGCCACGCAGCGAAGGATCGTGGGGATCGTGGCCCGATCGGCTATCCCAGCGATGTTCGAAGAAGCGCAGCACCGGAATGAACGCGCCCACCATCACCACCAGCAGGAAGTAGACGGTGATGCCGTCGAAGGCGTATTTCATTCTGGGCATGGTGATGAAGATAATGAGCGCGGTCGTGACGAGCAGGCTCCACGCGATGTTGTCGCTGATCCGGGCGGCCCAATCGACCTGTTCGGCATCGCCCGTGGAAAAATTGCTGCTCGTGTCCATCCGCTTGTCCTCTCGCCTGGCCGCGCAAGAGGTTGATGTTAGGCCGGCAGCGCCCCACTCTCAAGCCTGTTGGCACGCACCATCGCGCGATCCCCCGCCGTTTGCAGCTTTCGCCACGCGCACCATTTGCTAAGCAGGCCCCATGGCAGAGATCGCCCCCGCCGAAATTGCGCAAAGCACCGCACAGGTGGAAGCCAACGCCGCCCCCCCCATACCGCAGGGCGGGCTGGAAGTCGTCTCCATCGCCAAGAGCTACGACAAGCGCGCCGTGCTGACCGATATTTCGCTGTCGGTCGGCAAGGGCGAGGTGCTCGGCCTGCTCGGCCCCAACGGCGCGGGCAAGACGACCTGTTTCTATTCGATCATGGGACTGGTGAAGCCCGATAGCGGCCGCATCCTGATGGATGGCGAGGATGTGACCCACCTGCCGATGTACCGGCGGGCCATCCTTGGCCTTGGCTACCTGCCGCAGGAAACCAGCATTTTCCGCGGGCTGACCGTGGAACAGAACATCGCCACCGTGCTCGAACTGGCGGAGCCCGATCGCGCGCGTCGTCGCGAGGGGCTGGAGCGGCTGCTGGACGAATTCGGCCTCACCCGGCTGCGCAGCGCGCCTGCCATGGCGCTTTCGGGCGGCGAGCGGCGGCGGTGCGAAATCGCGCGTGCGCTGGCCGCCAACCCCTCGATCATGCTGCTGGACGAACCCTTCGCGGGGATCGATCCGCTCTCGATCAGCGACATCCGCGATCTGGTGATCGACCTGAAGGATCGCGGGATCGGCGTGCTGATTACCGATCATAACGTTCGCGAAACACTCGATATCGTAGACCGCGCCTGTATCATCTATGGTGGCCAGGTGCTGTTCGCGGGCACCCCGCAGGACCTGGTGGCAGACGAGAACGTGCGCAGGCTCTACCTTGGCGAGAATTTTACGCTTTGATTTTCCGGCGATCCGAAGGGTGATCGCTCATGGGAAACTTGGGGCCGTCGGGGCGGCACGCCAAACCTGATGTCCCTCGCCCCGCGCCTCGACCTGCGCCAGTCGCAATCGCTGGTGATGACGCCGCAGCTGCAGCAGGCGATCAAGCTGCTGACGCTGTCGAACCTCGAGATCGAGGCCTTCATCGGCGATGCGCTGGAATCCAACCCGTTGCTCGAACTGGGCGAGACGCCCCAGGCAGAGCGCGGTGCCGAGCGCGGGGCCGAGCGCGGGGAGAGTGGCGATTCCGACGTGCCCGAGATTCCGCGCGAGGAGCGTGAGGCGGATGCGCTGATCGCGGAAGGCGCCGGGCAGAGCGACGCGCCGACCGATCTTGCCTCTGCCGCAATGGAAATAGACCGCGATACGGGCGACGGCAGCTGGGGCGCGGCGGATGGTTCTGGCGGCGGCGAGGACGAGGGCTTCGGCCTCGAACAGAGCACAGCTGCCGGCATCTCGCTGTCCGAACATCTTCACGCACAGGTGGGCGCGGCCGCCAGCGACGAGCGCGAGATCTTCATCGCGCGCGCTATTATCGATCGGCTGGACGAGGCCGGTTACCTCGCCGAACCGCTGACCGAGATCGCCGCCGCGCTGGGCATTCCCCTGGCGGAGGCCGAGCGTGCGCTGGCGCTGGTCCAGACGCTCGACCCGGCGGGCGTGGGCGCGCGCGATCTGGCCGAATGCCTGGCGATCCAGGCCCGCGAGGCGGACCGTTACGATCCGTGCATGGCGCGGCTGATCGACCACCTCGATCTGGTCGCGCGGGGCGAGGTCGCGCGGCTGCGCAAGCTGTGCGAAGTCGATCAGGAAGAGCTGGTGGAGATGCTGGCGGAACTGCGCGCCTACGACCCGCGCCCCGGCCTTGCCTTCGGCACGCGCGAGGATGGGGCCATCGCCCCCGATATCCTGATCGACCGCACCCCCGATGGCACCTGGCGGATCGCGCTGAACGAGGCGACGCTGCCGCGCCTCGTGGTGAACCGCCCCTATCTGGTGACCTTGCGCGATGGCTGCCGCGACCGCGACAGCCGGTCATGGCTGAAGGACAAGCTGGAAGACGCGCGCTGGCTGATCCGCGCGCTCGACCAGCGGCAGAAGACGATCCTTGCGGTGGCGAGCGAGATCGTGGCCCAGCAGGAAGGGTTCTTCCTGCACGGGGTCAGCCACCTGCGTCCCCTGACGCTGAAGCAGGTGGCCGAGAAGATCGAGATGCACGAAAGCACGGTCAGCCGGGTGACCAGCAACAAGTTCCTCCACTGTCCGCGCGGCACTTTCGACCTCAAGTACTTCTTTACCAGCGGCGTCGGCGGTGGCGAAGACGGCGAAGGCGCGAGCGCGGCATCGGTCAAGGCACGGATCAAGGCGCTGACCGATGCCGAGGATGCCAAGGCGATCCTCTCCGACGACAAGCTGGTCGATCTTCTCAAGGCCGAAGGCTTCGATATCGCACGCCGCACGGTCGCCAAGTACCGCGAGGCGATGGGGATCGGATCGAGCGTGCAGCGCCGCCGGGCGAAGAAGCTCGCCGCGATCGGGTAGCGATCAGGCCCGCTCCAGCACCGCGAAGTGGGTGACGTTGTCGGGGCTGTCCTCCACGTTCGCCGCGATCACCTCCAGCCCGTAGAGCGTCGCCGCCCGCTCCGAGGCGAGCGCGGCGTGCGTGCGGTCCCCCTCCTCGGCCACCGTGGCGGCGGCCCCGGCGGTATCGCCCGCCTCCACCGCCCGCGCGCCGGTCCGCGCCAGAAAGCGGGTGCATTCGGCCAGCGCCATGGGGTGGCTTGCGATCACCTGCACCTCGTCGAGCCGCGTTCCCGGCACGCCCAGGCAATGGAAGGCCACCGGCTGCGCGTGTTCGCCGATCCGCCGCACCGGCAGCGAGGCGAGCAGATCGACGACGCCAGGCACGGGGCCCGCGATGGAATTCTCGAACGGGATCAGCGCGTGGTCGCAATCCCCACCGACCAGCGCCGCGCAGGCCGCGGGAAAATCCGCGTAGCCAACGGGCTCGCCCTCGGGAAACCGGGCGAGACAGGCGAGCTCTCCGAAGGCACCGGGGTGCCCGCCATAAGCAATTCGCATGATGAAACTCGTGCTGGAGCGGGAGCGATCAGGCGGCCGCGCGCGACAGCGGCGTCACACGTTCGATCACGCATAGGTTCAGATTGCCCGAAACGGCAATCGGCAAGACCGCTTCGCCCCGGCCCAGCCGGTTGGCAAGCTCCGCCTGTTCGAGCACCGCGAAGCTGCGGTCTTCCCCCAGCCGGTCGGGCGAGAGGCGGCCGACCGCGAGCGCGGACCCGCGCCCGCCTTCACCCAGCAGCCCATCGATGATGTTGAGGTCTGGATCGTCGCCCAGCCTGGTCCACCAGTCGCCCTCCCCGATCTCGATCAGCGCGATCGCGCGCCCTGCTCGCGCCTTGTCGAGCGCGGCATGCGGAGAAGCGCTTGCCCGCACGGGCAGGATCGTGCCGAAACGCGCGCGCGCCATCAGGTGCATGCGTTCGGGGTGACGCGAGGCATGCAGCGCGATCTCGATCGGGCGCTGCGCCTGCAGGTTGATAGCCATCAGCTCGCGCCAGATGGCGGTGATCGAATCCTTCGGGATACGGCGGGTCAACGAACCCAGGCGGGCGATTACGCTTGCTTCGCGCGCCGGGCGCAGCAGCAGTTCCTCGCTATCGGTATCGGCGGTGTCCTCACCCTTGGCCTGCGCGATGGCCGCCGCAAGGTCGAGCCTGCGCTCGATCAGGGCGAGCAGTTCCTCGTCCAGCGTGTCGATCTCTTCTCGCAGCGTATCGATGGCGCGCATGCTGGTATTGGTAGTGGTCATGTTCGTGTCTTTCGGTTCGGCGCGCACGCATTTCGGGCGGCGCGGCACAAGGTCGTTTCGATGGAAGCTGGTGGCCGCTTTATGCGCAGGGCCTCGCGCGGATCCCGATACGCCGCTCAGGCGTACCGGCCGCTAAACGAACCGAAATAATAGGTATAATAGGAGACGCGCGCGAAGGACGCCGAAGTGAACGGCGACGCGCAATTCGAAGCTGGGGCCAAAGCGGGGATTGCGATATCCCGAAGCCTGGTCATCACTGAACGCTCCCGAGGCGAAAATTGAAACGAAAGCACTGCCTCTTGCGCTTTCGGTGAAAGGAAATATCCGCTGCGGTGCAAGATCGCAAGCCTTGCTTTGCAAGCACGGCGACCTGTGGCTTTCGGGTGACTCTGTCATGCGGCGCACGGCTCGACTCACGGGAGGCTCGCCTCACCGCGCGATTCGCCGCAAACACGCGCTTTACACGATGTTAACCTTTTCCGTTCAGACCTTGTGTGGTTAATGAAATGCAGCGCTCCGCAATGGAGTGTCGCAGCACATCCACAGGGGCAAAGGGGGCAACCCATGCGCGTATTGCTGATCGAGGACGAACCGACCACGGCCAAGGCCATCGAGCTGATGCTGACCACGGAAGGCTTCAACGTCTATTCGACCGATCTGGGCGAGGAAGGCCTCGATCTGGGCAAGCTGTATGATTACGATATCATCCTGCTCGATCTGAACCTGCCGGACATGCACGGTTACGATGTGCTCAAGAAACTGCGCGTCGCCAAGGTGCAGACGCCGGTTCTCATACTTTCGGGCATTGCGGAAATGGACTCCAAGATCCGCAGCTTCGGCTTCGGTGCCGACGATTACGTAACCAAGCCCTTCCACCGCGAGGAACTGGTCGCCCGCATCCACGCCGTGGTGCGCCGTTCGAAGGGCCACAGCCAGTCGGTCATCCGCACCGGCAAGCTGGCGGTGAACCTCGATGCCAAGACCGTGGAGGTCGACGGGGCGCGCGTGCACCTGACCGGCAAGGAATACGCGATGCTGGAGCTGCTCAGCTTGCGCAAGGGCACCACGCTGACCAAGGAAATGTTCCTCAACCACCTGTACGGCGGGATGGACGAGCCCGAGCTCAAGATCATCGACGTGTTCATCTGCAAGCTGCGCAAGAAGCTCAGCCATGCATGCGACGGCGAGAATTACATCGAAACCGTGTGGGGCCGCGGCTACGTGCTGCGCGACCCGAACGAAGAGGCCGAAGCGGCCTGACGGATTTTCCCATGGACGGGATCGGCATCACGCCCCGCGAGCCTGGCTCCGGGGTGTTTTGCTATGTCGGGGCGGCGGCACACGGACCGGGCACAGGCAGGCTTGGCCGCTAGATGACGTTGCCCGGCGTCTCCGTCTCGCGGCGCTCCCACTGTTTCAGCGTGCGCGGGCTGGAAAGCCGGGCGAAGTCCACTCCGCTCGGCTCCTGGAAAGCACGCAGGCCGAACTCGGGCAGGATCGCCAGCAGGTGGTCGAAAATCTCCGACTGGATGAACTCGTACTCCGCGAACTGGGTGGTCGCGGCAAAAGTGTAGATCTGCAGCGGCAACCCGGTGGGCGTCGGCTCCAGCTGGCGCACCAGTGTCAGCATGTCGTGATTGATCCGCGGATGGGTGCGCAGATAGGCGAGCACGTAGGCCCGGAACATGCCGATATTGGTGATCCGCCGCGCATTGACCGGATTGTCCTCCCCCGCCATTTCGCGCGCGTTCCATTCGCGCAGCTCCTGCTCCTTGCGGTCGAGGTAATCGCGCAGCAGCCGGAAACGCCGCAGGTCCGACACTTCCTCGTCGCTCAGGAAGCGCAGCGTGTTCTGGTCGAGGTTGATCGCGCGCTTGATCCGGCGCCCGCCCGCCTCGGCCATCCCGCGCCAGTTGCGAAAGCTCTCGTTGATCAGCTTGTAGGTCGGGATGATGGTGATCGTCTTGTCGAAGTTCTGCACCTTCACCGTGTGCAGTGCGATATCGATGACGTCGCCGTCGGCGTTCTGTTGCGGCATCTCGATCCAGTCGCCGACGCGCAGCATGTCCTGCGCGGACAGCTGGACCGAGGCGACCAGACTGAGGATCGTGTCCTTGAACACGAGCAGCAGCACCGCCGCCATCGCGCCCAGGCCCGACAGCAGCAGCAGCGGCGACTGTTCGATCAGCGCGGCCACCCCGAGGATCGCGGCCGCGCCGAAGACGAGGATCTTCACCACCTGGAGGAAGCCCTTGATAGGGCGGTGTCTGGCCTCGGGCCGGCGCTTGTACAGCTCGTTGACGTAGGTCAGCCCGGTGGTGATGGCGAGCGCAATGACCAGCACGATGCTGGCATTGGCGACATTGGAGACGACCGTTTCGAACTCTTCGGGCAGGTAGCGCACGAAAACGATCCCGCGCGAGATGATCAGCAGCGGGATCGTGGTCACCAGCCAGCCGACCGCCTTGTCCGGCGTCTTCGTCCGCCGGTCGAGGAAGGGGGCGGCCATGCGCAGCACCACCTTCTTGAGCACCAGATTGACCAGAAAGGCGATCAGCAGCAGCAGCGCCACGCCGCCCAGCGCCTGAACCAGCGGCGGCTGCCCGCCGAGATATGCGAAGAGTTCTTCCATGCGAATGGCGCCTAACGCGAACCGCCTGACTGCGACACCCCCCGCCCATCGGGCGCGCAGAAGAAATGCTTTTCCTGGCGCCATCCGATTTCGCTTGGAAACCCGGTTCGCGTCTGCGCATTTGCTAGCGATCACCCACGCTTGTGCAGGGCCCCATGGCGTTCCTTTCCGACTATTCGGCCCTGATCGGGCTGGCGCTGCTGGCTCTCACCTTCGTCGCCTTCCTGCTGGAACGGCGGCCTCCGGTGGTCATCGCGGTCGTCTCGGGCGCCGTGATGCTCGCTTTCGGCTATCTGTCGCCCAAGGAGATGCTGGGCACCTTCGCCAACCCGGCGCCGATCACCATCGCGGCGATGTTCATCCTGTCGGGCGCATTGCTGCGGACCGGCGCGCTGGAGGAAGTGTCCGGCTGGGTCATTCGCCGCACCACGCAGAGCCCCCGGCTTGCCACCGCCGAGATCGGCCTGGGCACGATCGCGGCGTCGGCCTTCATGAACAACACGCCGGTCGTCATCGTGATGATCCCGGTGGTCAAGAAACTGGCCCAGGTCCTGAAGGTGGGCGCGACGCGGTTGCTGATCCCGCTATCCTACCTGTGCATCCTGGGCGGCACGATGACGCTGATCGGCACCTCGACCAACCTGCTGGTCGATGGCGTTGCCCAGGAGGCTGGGCAGGAGGCTTTCGGCATCTTCGAGATCACGGCGGTCGGCTTCGTCGGCACGATCGCGGGGCTTGTCGTGCTGCTGATCCTGGGCCCGCTGCTGCTACCCGATCGCGGCCCGCGCATGGGCGACGAAACGCGCGAGAGCGACATCTATCTCACGCATCTGACCCTGATGGAGACGAGCAAATATGTCGGCAAGACGCTGGCGGAGAGCAATATCGGGCGGCGTCCCGGCGTCCGGATTGTCGCAGTCCAGCGCGGAACCGACCTCTACCGAAGGGATCTGGACGATTTCCAACTGGCAGCGGACGACCAGCTGATCGTCAGCGCCAGTCCCGAAGAAATCACCTCGCTCGCCGAGGCGCCCGATTTCCGCACCGGCCTCGTCGGATTGGGCGGCGGTGTCGAGACCGCGCGCGACAAGCGCCCCACCGACCTGCGCGTGATCGAGGCGGTGGTTTCCGCCACGCACCCGGTGGTCGGCCAGCGGCTGAAGGAGATTCCGCTGCTCTCGCGCCTGCGGGTCCGCGTGCTTGGCCTTGCGCGCCCGCATCACCTGCCCGGGCCCTCGCTGGGCGAGACGCGCGTGCGCGCGGGCGACCGGCTGCTGATCGCGGCGGGGCCCGACGCGGCGCAGGCGCTGCAGGGCAACGTCCAGCTGACCAATGTCGGCTTGACCACGGCGCAGTCCTTCCGCCGGACCAAGGCCCCGATCGCGATTGCCACGCTGGCGGCGGTGGTCATCGGCGCGGCGGTGTTCGGCCTGCCGATCGAAGCGCTGGCGGTCGGCGGCGTCGCGCTGGTGCTGGCCACCCGCTGCATCGAGCCAAGCGATGCCTGGGCGAGCCTCGACGGCAGCACGCTGGTGCTGATCTTCGGCATGCTCGCCTTCGGCACGGGGCTCGACAATGCGGGGACCATCGAACTGATCGTCGACACGATCCAGCCGCTGCTGGGCGCGGGTTCGCTGCTGGTGCTGATCCTGCTGGTCTACGCCGTCACCAGCACGCTGACAGAGGCGATCACCAACAACGCCATCGCCGTCATCATGACGCCGCTTGCCATCGGGCTGGCGGATGCCGCCGGGCTTGATGCGCGCCCGCTGATCGTGGCGGTGATGTTCGGCGCCAGCGCCAGCTTCGCAACGCCCATCGGCTACCAGACCAACACGCTGGTCTATGGCGCGGCGAACTATCGCTTCTCCGATTTCGTGAAGATCGGTCTGCCCATGAATATCGTGGTCGGGCTGGCGGTGTCCGTCGCCATCTGGATTTACTTCGGCTGAGCCGCTAGCGGCCCTGCGCATGACAGCGCACAAGGAAGGCGATCCCACCACTCTCAGCCGGCTGTACGGTCGCAGCGTCGGCAAGCCGCTGCGCGCGCGCCAGCAGGCGCTGGTCGACGGCCTGCTGCCGAAGATTTCCGTGCCCGAGGAAGGCCCGATCACCGCCGAGCGGCTGTTCGGCGAGGACTGCCCGCTGCATTTCGAGATCGGCTTCGGCGGGGGCGAGCATCTGGCCTATCGCGCAGACCTGCTGCCCAATCACGGCTTCATCGGTGCCGAGCCCTTCCTCAACGGCGTGGCCCAGGCGCTGACCCATGTGGAGGAACAGCGGCTCGCCAATATCCGGCTGCACGCGGGCGATGCGCTGAACGTGCTGTCGCGCGTGCCCGACGGCGCGCTCACCATGGCCTACCTGCTGCACCCCGACCCCTGGCCCAAGGCGCGCCATGCCAAGCGGCGAATGATGAACGACGGGCCGGTGCGGATGATCGCGGACAAGCTGAAGCCGGGCGGCGAATTTCGTTTCGGCACGGATCACCCGGTCTACCTGCGCCATGCGCTGATGGTGATGCGCCGCTTTACCGATCCCGCGAACGGCCCGTTCGAATGGCAGGTGGAAGGCCCGAAGAGCTTCCAGCAGCGCCCTTCTGGCTGGTGCGAGACCCGCTACGAGAAGAAGGCGCGCGAACAGATGGGCCACGAGGTGTGGTACTTCCGGTTCCGCAGGCGATGAGGGCCCGCCACAGGCAAGAACGGCGCAAAGGTCATGACGTCATCCGGCTCCGACATCCCGCCAGGGATTAGAGAATATCTACTCGCAGCCACGCGGTCTTTCCACGATGTGCTTGGCGACAGACTGCTGGGTTTGTACCTGTGCGGATCCGCGGTGCAGGGCGACTTCGCACCACACCGCAGCGATATTGATCTGCTCGGGATCGTCGATGGCGATCTGGACAGGGCCACCCGCGAGGACCTCTCATCCCGGCTTTCGCATCCTGTCCTTGCCGTTCCGGCGCAGGGTCTGGAGGTCGTTCTCTTTCCGGCCGAAGCAGCGCAAACCGCGCGGCTGGACTTGCCGTTCGCATTCGCGCTCTCGACCGGTCCGGGCCTGGAATCCGCGTGCGAGCCGCCCGGAACGGCGAATGACATGCTGATCGATATTGTGCTGTGCCGCGATGCGGGCATCACGCTCAGCGGGAAGCCCGCCAACGAGGCGTTCGGATCGGTGTCCCGGCGTCTGTTGCTCGCCGCGCTGGTCGAAGAACTGGGATGGCATTTGCGCCAGGTGGAGGAGCGCTCGGACGACAGGACGCGCGTGAATGCCATCCTCAATGCCGCACGCTCTCTTCATGCCGCCGAAACGGGGCGAATTCTCTCCAAGACCGAGGGCGGGCACTGGTGGCTGCGGCGTCATTCGCGAGACGCATTGGTCGCCCGAGCTCTCGAAGTCCGCGAAGGTTGGGCGCCTGCCACCTTCGATCCTGACTCGGTGCGCGGGTTTGTCGAAATGGTCGCCCGGAAGATCGACAGCATGCGCCGCGAACCGGCCTGAGGGTGGCGGGGACTTGCGCTACCGGCGTAACAGCGCGCGAGACCCTGGCTGGCGCAGCGAGGGAGTTCCGGACAGGAAAAACGACGGGGTGCCGGATGGCACCCCGCCGCCTCTTGGGGAGAGGGTTCAGAATGACCGGGTCATGTTCAGGAAGAACGAGCGCCCGATGATGTCGTATCCACTATAGTTGAAGTAGTTTCCGATCCTCGGAAAACCGCCAGCCGAACTGATGACCGACGGTTTATTGTTGAACACGTTGTTCACGCCGAGGGTCAGCTGACCCAGATCCTGAATGCGGAACTGGACAGAGATATCGTGTTCGAAATACTCCTCGGCCAGCAGGTCGAAGTCGACAGGATCGCCGTCCACGACAGGAGCCGCGAGCAGCCCTTCCTCGACGAACTCGTTGCCGTCCATCGGGCCGACATACTGCAGTCCGTAACGGAACGTGATGTCTCCGAAAGAGAAGCGCAGGTCCGCATCGCCGACCCACTTCGGTCCGCCCAGCGACGACTGGAAGGCGAGGCGGCCGTTGTAGTTGACCGGCTCATCGCCTTCGAAGGATTGCAGTTCCTGGGTCAGCATGCGGGTTGCCCGCAGATCGGCCGTGAACTGCCCGCCCAGCAGCGCCATCGACTGGCGGGCGGAGAAGTCGATGCCTTCCACCTTCTGCGACGCGATGTTGAGGTACGGATTGCGGAAGCTGGTCAGGTTGCCCTGCCCATCATCGCGCGCTTCGATGAACTCGCAGAATTCGTTGCCGCTCCGGAAGTCGTCCGAGTTGAAGCACCGACTGAGAATGCCGGAGTTCAGCAGATCGACCTGACCATTGACCTCGATGTTGAAATAGTCGGCAGTCAGGCTGAACCCGACCGCGGGGAGCGTCAGGATCGCGCCCAGCCCCCACGAGGTCGAGGTTTCCGCCTCCAGAACGTCGCGCCCGCCCTGCGTGATCACCTGCGGCCCACCGGTCGCAGTGAAGTTAAGCGCGCCTGCGGTACCGAGAATGGGCTCGAGATCCGCAAGGCAGTTCTGATAGCGGTTGGAGGACGGATCGAACACCGAAGCGAACTCGTCGCACGGGTCGAAGCTGGCGGGATAGAACCCGGTCTGGTCGGCGACGAACTGCTCGTACAGGTTCGGTGCACGATAGGCGGTGCCGTAGCTCCCCCTGAAGCGCAGGAAGTCCGTCGGAGCCCAGGTGCCGCCCACACGATAGGTGAAGTCCGAACCGTAGGATTCGTAATCCGTGATCCTGGCTGACACATCGAGGGTCAGCTCACGGAAGAAGGGCTTGTCCGCCAGGATGGGTATGCTGGCTTCGCCGAAGGCTTCGATGACCTCGTCACTGCCCTTCGTCCGGCCGGACGACGTGAAGTTGTAGAGGTTGCCCGACTGCGCGATCTCGGAAGGATTGTCGTCGATCGAATCCCTCCGGAACTCGGCACCCAGCGCGATATTGACCGGGCCTGCCGGCAGATCGAGCAGCGTGCCGTCGAGGATCAGCTGGCCGGTAATCTGCTCGAAGCTCGTCTCGCCGACAACGTCCTCGTAGAGATAGTTGAGCGAGGCCTGCGGAATATCGCCTGCAAGCACCGCCGGATCCGCGAAGTTGAACAGCACGCAATTGGCGCCGGGCAGGTAGTTGCCACCGGCGACGTTCGCCGCGCAGGTGTACCGGTTGCCTGCGCCCACCGTACCCGGGCCGGCGACCGTCACGAACTGGTCGGGCGTGCCGTCCGGGGCGATCACGGCGGTTACCGCATTGCGGAACTTGCGCGCGTCGATCCCTTCGACGGTGGAGGTGCTGTCGGTCAGCGAATAGACCACCGAGGCATCATAGCGGAAATTGCCGAAGCCCAGATCGCCCCGGATACCGGCCACGCCGCGATAGTAATTCACCTCCTGGCTGCGATCGACGATCGGCGGGACGATGAAGGGCCGGAGGATTTGCGTCCCGCCCGTATCCAGTGCCGTCGGCGCGAAGGGGTAGGCCACGACCGGAAGCCCGGTAATACTGGTCGCGGCAGCGCGCGGGCCGACCTCGAAACCAATTGTATCGGCGTTGTAGTTGATCTGCGCGATGTCGTTCTGCTGCGATTCCCGCCGGGTGACCAGCGCTTCGCCATAGATTTCGGCATTGCCCAGCGCGCCCACATCCACCCCGGCACTCAGGAAACCGGTGAATGTCCGCAGGGCCGACGTTACATCGACATCGAGCTGGCGCCTGCTGGCCAGCGGGCGAATGTCGAGATCATTGACCAGATAGGGCTGGGTTATGTCGCCATCGCGATAGGAATACCGATTGATCCCGGTATCGGCGACCAGCAGGTAATTCTGCGCGATACCGCCGGAATCGAAGGGAAAACAGCGAAGTTCGTCACTGCCCGGCACCCGCTGGCCGACCGGCTCGCCCGTATCCGGGTCCGTCAGAAGATCTGTCGGACAACGGAATTCCTCGCGGTCGCGCACCTTGAGCGGGGTCTGTTCACGATATTCGAACGACCCGGTGATGTAGCCACCGTCGAAAACGGTCCCCCCGGTGACCGAGGCGCGGTAGGTTCGCCCGCCGCCCCCATGCTCGACCGGCTGGTTGGTGTAGAAATCGACGGTCACGCCATCGACCTCGTCGGTAATCAGGTTGACCACCCCGGCAATGGCGTCCGATCCGTAGATCGAGGACGCGCCCTCGCGCAGCACCTCGATACGCTGGAGGATGGCATTGGGGAGCACGTTGAGATCGGCGGCGATTAGTTCGGGGCCTACGCCTGCAGGCGAGAGCCGCCGACCGTTCAGCAGGACGAGGGTCCGCTGGGGGCCAAGGCCACGCAGACCGATGCTGTTGGCAGCGGCCCCGCCGGGCGACACGAAGCCGAGATAGGCTTCGTTCAGCTGCGCACTGCCAGAGGCCAGCGTGCTGTCCTGGAGAGCATCCGCCACCGAGGCAGTGCCGGCAAGGACCGTTTCCTCGCGGGTGACCACGTCGACCGGCGCGTTGGTGTTGTAGGTTTCACGACGCACGCGCGAACCGGTGACGACGATCTCGTTCGTCGGTGCAGCCTCTTCCTGCACATCCTCATCCTGCGATGCGCTTGCGTCCGGCACCTCCTGCGCGAGGGCAGGAGCGGCGAGCCCGGCCATCACCGTCAAAGAGCTGCCCACGAGCAGCGTTCTCAAAAGCGTATTCATTAGTGCCTCCCTGAAATTGAGAAGCCGCTCATTGGCTTCGCAATTTCTTGAAAGCCAAGGACATAATGAATGCATACGCCCAAAAGGACGCCATGTGATCACAACAGCACAGTATTTTTACATGACTTACTATTGAGGTTTACGCAATTTAGGTCGCAGCTTCACACGCTTGTAAACATATTGAGCAGTTAACCATGCGATCTCTTCATAATGCCTTTTCCCTTGCCGCAGCTGAAGACAGGTTGCGCAGTGGATTCTCCCCTTGGCGCGGACTGCTGCACCCGCAGCCGCGCATGAAGGCGGTCGGACGCAAGGCTGGGGCGCCAGCCGCAGGCAATCGACATGGCAGAGCGGGTCCGGGCGGGCGTGGCCGCCGGGCTTGCCCGGACCCGCTTCACATTCCAAAAACCGATGAGCGACCCTCTCGCTGTCACGAACGACGGGTGAAAGTGGCCGGAAACGGTCTATCATGAAGCATGATGCTCCTGAACGACTACGCAAGCGCCTTCCGCAGCGTGGGAGGGCCTTCCAGATATTCGATCTGGCGTCCTTCGATCGCGGCCATACTCGCGGTCTGGCTTTTCCACTATCTGAGCCTGACCCTCGCCGGGAGCATGGTCCTGTCGAATGCCGAGCTGGTCCCCCTGCGCCGATTGATCCCGGTCGGCGCCGGGATCGTCGTCAGCCTGGGGGTCGTCGCGCTCGTCGATCTCGCCTGGGACCGGCCGATCTGGCTGAGGGGGCTGATGGTTCTGGCGGTGGCATGGCTCGCACCGATCCCCTACGCCCTCCTCAATCTGGCAGTCTTCCCCGAGCTCAGCCCGGACCAGCCCGCGTTCCAGAGGCTGGTCGGAATGTGGACCGGCTTCTCGCACCTCTTCTTTGCCATCACCATTGCCATTCTGACCGTCCAGTATTCGGTCAAGCTGCGCGAACGCCAGGACCGTTTCGACCGGATCACCCGTCTGGTCCGCGAGGCCGAGCTCCAGGCGCTGCGATATCAGGTCAATCCGCATTTTCTCTTCAACGCGCTCAATTCCGTTGCCTCCCTGCTGTCGGACCGGAACCTCGACGAAGCGGAGAGGATGGTCGAAAACCTTGCCGAATATTACCAGCGCGTGCTTGCCGCCGGCCCGGAACACGAGGTGCCGCTGCGCGATGAAATAGAGGCGCAGGAGAGTTACCTCGCCATCGAAAAGGTGAGATTCCCCGACCGTCTGGACGTGCAGGGGAAAGCGCCGCCCGAGCTGGCCTACGCCCTTGTGCCCAAGCTCATCCTGCAGCCGCTGGTCGAGAACGTCATCAAGCATTCGGCAGGCCGCAGCACCGGCAGGGTCCTGATCGAGATCGAAGCGCGGGCCGACAATGGAGACCTTCTGCTGCAAGTGCAGGATACGCGAAGCGAGGATTTATCACCCCGGACAGCCCCATCGCGGAACGGCGCGGGACTGCACAATATCGAGGCACGTCTTCGCGCGCTCCATGAAGATGCTGCCTCGCTGAGCGCCCAGGCACTTCCCATGGGCTTTCGGGTCGTCATCCGTCTTCCCCTCAGGATGGCGCCATGAGCGTGTTGCGCGTTCTGATCGCGGACGACGAGCCTCTGGCCAACAAGCGGCTCGCCAAACTCCTCGACACGGTCGGAGAGATCGAGATCGTGGGCCAGGTGACCAATGGGCAGGACGCGCTGGAAGCAATTGGCCGTAGCAGGCCCGATCTGGCGTTTCTGGATATCGAGATGCCGCGACTGGACGGTTTCGATGTGGTCGAGGCCCTGGGCAGGCAGAACCAGGCCGAAACGCCCCCGCTATTCGTATTCGTCACGGCTTTCCCGGACTTCGCGGCACGGGCCTTCGACACCGGTGCGGCCGATTTTCTTTCCAAGCCGGTCAGGTTTTCGCGGCTGCACGATGCGGTTCTGCGGGCGCGCAGCGCGCTTCATGCGCGCGACGCCGAACGCCGACTCTCCGAGCTGCAATCCGAATTGTCGAGTTTGCGCGCCCTGCAGGAAGACAGCGCGCACATGCCCGACTTGTGGGTGCGCCAGGGGAAGGACGTCATCCGGGTCGATCTGGGCGAGATCGAGCGCGTGGAGGCGGAAGGCGAATATGTCAGGCTTCACGGGGAACAGCGCAGCTACCTTCAGCGCGGCCCCATCGGGACCTTTCTCGAAGACGAGGCGGCCGACTGCTTCATCAGGGTTCATCGCTCTCACGCGGTCAGGGCGGAACGGGTCAGGGCGGTGACCCGCAACAGCTGGGGCGGCAGCGTTCTGGAAATGCAATCGGGCGAGCTCGTACCTGTCGGCCGGAAATTCCGTGACCGGTTGGGCAAGATCTATGCGACCGACTGACGCGATGACGGGCGGTCGCTCATCCTGAAAATCCGGTCGCTCATAAGAGCGCCGCTCCGCCTGCATATTCTGCGGTGTCATCAATGACATAGCGGTGGTGACGGCTGTCGGGCTCCCGCAACTTCGCTTGCGGAGGTCATGCCCGATGTTTCACGACACCATCCCGATCGGAGCAGGCGAAGCCCTTGCTCCCGCATCGATTCCCCCGCGCCAGGCGCTGATCGACGCGGCGAGGGCGGAACTGCGGACACGTTCGCCTGCCCAGGTCACGATGCAGGACGTGGCCGACCGGGCAGGCCTGTCCCGGCGCACTTTGTATAATCAGTTTGCCGACCGGGACTGCCTGTTCGATGCAGTCGTCCAGGAACTTGTCGGACGGATCGATAATGGCATGCATTTCGATCCGAACGATGGTGGCGCCGACGAACTGCCGGCGCTTGGCGACCTGCTGTTCGCTTTCTCGGATTATCTGCTCAAGAGCTTCGCCTGCGAGTCTCATCGGGAAATTCTCGCGCTGATCGCAACCGGTCAGATCCCCTGCGCCGAGCCGACCTACCACGCACGCATTCGTGATCCCCTCTCGGTCAGGCTGGAGCGGCGATTGCTGCGAATGGCTTTGCGCGGCGTTCCGGTCGCTCCGAACCCTGGCGAAGAGATAAACCGCATCTTCTCGCTGATGTCGGCGCTTGCCGCCGCGGCGGGAAAAAGCACTGCCCCCCTCATCACCGCTTCGGAACTCGCAACAATGTTCTGTGGCCGGCTGACTGCGAGCAGCGGCGAAGATCGCGTGCCCTTGCAGGCGGTGCGCGGCTAGCATGCACCTGTTCGATCAGGTGAAGTCGGGCGTCACGATGCCGCCCCACCTTGCGGGACCGATCCAGCTGGGAGCACGGATCGCGCTGGCCGATCGCCGGTTCGTGCTGGACGATCAGGTCTGCTCGCTCGCCAAGTCGCTCGTCATCGATCAGGCGGATCTCCTTGCGGATTGCCTGGATCTGGTTCGCCTTCCGGCAGAGACGTTCTGGCTCGAATGGCGGGATTACGATCTGGACGGGCAGCGATCATACGACGAACCGAGAGTCGGCCTGCTGGTCGAGGCAGACGAGAGCGGGCGCACGGGCGAGATGACGCTCGTCTGGGAACGGCCGGGAGGCCCGCCCGATGTCACGCCCACCTGCTTCGCGTTCGACCTCGACCATGCGCTTGCCCCGGACCCGGAGTGGTTCGGGATGACGCATCAGGACCCGTCGATCGATCTTCTGTGCCGCCATTTCCGCGCCAGACGAACACAACCTTCGCCAGCAGGATCGAAGGGCTGGACCGACCATCTTGTCGCGCAGGCGTCCTGGCTGGCGGGGCCCCTGATGTTCGCCTTTTCGGTCCTGCTGCTTCGCAGCGGAGAGATCGCCCAGCGGGAATTCTCGCGCGGCAAACTCAACAAGGCACGGGTTTCCCGCGGGCGCACCGCCCTGCTCGACTACACCGAAATGCGGATTTCCAGGCCGGAGATCGCGAGGGACATGGCGCACACCTCCCTGACGGGCCACGGCGGGGTCAGGCTCCACCACGTTCGCGGCCATCTCGTGCGTCGAGGAAGCGCCATCTTCTGGCGCCGCGCCCATATGAGGGGGGAGGCTGCCCTCGCTCTCCCGGATGAACGGCGTTTCACGCGCGTCCGGATGTGATCCTCCTTTACCCGGCCCGTTACCGTACCGCGAGCTGTCCTCGGGCGTATCGCGCCGCGGACAGGGATTTCGGAACAATCCCGCAGGCTTGCGCGCTTCTTGGATACACCCCCGAAGGAGCAAGCACACCATGGCACTCAATACCCTCAAAGACGTCTATATCGACCAGCTGCAGGACATCTACAGCGCCGACCGCCAATCGCTCGAAGCGACGAAGAAGCTGCACGAGCGCGCAAGCGATCCGCAGCTGAAGGCGGCGCTCAAGCGCGGAGTCGATGGCATCCAGAGCGGCATCGATACGCTAAAGCCCATCATCGAAGGCCACGGCGCCAAGCCGACCGGTGAATTCTGCAAGGGCATGGAAGGCATCGTCAAGGAAGTCGACGCGCATGTCATCAACGCCGAATTCGGCGACGATGCGGTGCGCGATGCGATGATCATCACGCAGTACCAGCGCATGACGCATTACGGTCTTGCTGGATATGGCTGCGTGGTCGCCTTCGCCAAGCGCCTCGGCCTCGACGATGAAGCGGCCAAGCTCAACGAATGTCTCGACCAGACCTACGAGGGCGACCGCGCGATGACCGATATCGCGGTCGGCGACGTGAACAAGCAGGCCGCCTGAGCCTGACCGTCATACGACGCACGCAAGGGCGTCCGGCAAAACCGGGCGCCCTTTTCCTTTTGCCCAGCCCTCGATGAAGTGCGACGCTGCCCCGAGTGGAACGGCAGGCCACGGCAAGGATTGATCGGATGAATGCCAGCCCGGAGGGCACCGATCTTGATCCAGACCACCAATCCCGCGACCGGCGAGACCATCGCCGAATACCAAACGCTCGACGAAAACGGCATCGACCGGAAACTGGAGGCCGCCACCCGCGCCTTTCGCGACTGGCGGACGACCTCGCTCGACGAGCGAACCAAGGTCCTTTCCAGGCTCGGCGACCTTTACGAGGCGAACCAGGAAGAACTCGCGAAGCTGGCCGTTGCCGAGATGGGCAAGCCGATCACGCAGGCGCGTGCCGAGGTCGGCAAGTGCGCCAACCTACTGCATCATTTTGCCGAAAACGGACCGCCGATGCTCGAATCGCGGTTCTGGGAGCTGTCCGACGGCGGCAAGGCCGAAGGGCGGTGGCTGCCGCTCGGGCCGGTGCTGGCGGTGATGCCGTGGAACTTCCCCTACTGGCAGGTGGTCCGCTTCCTCGCCCCGACGATCCTCGCGGGCAATGTCGGCCTGCTCAAGCATGCCAGCATCGTGCAGGGCGTCGCCAAGCGGATGGAGGAACTGGTGCTCGAGGCCGGAGGGCCCGAGGGGCTGTTCCAGAACCTGTGCGTCTCGTCCGACCCGATTGCCGACGTCGTCGCCGACCCACGCGTCGTCGCCGCGACGCTGACGGGCAGCGAGGGTGCGGGCAGCGCGGTGGCCGCTCAGGCGGGCAAGCACCTGAAGAAGGTCGTGCTCGAACTGGGCGGCAGCGATCCGTTCATCGTGATGCCCTCCGCCGATCTCGATAAGGCGGTGAAGGACGCCGTGACCGCGCGCATCCAGAACAACGGCCAGTCGTGCATCTGCGGCAAGCGCACCATCGTCCACGCCGACATCTACGAGGATTTCGCCGACCGTTTCACCTCTGCACTCAAGGACGTGAAGCAAGGCGACCCGATCGACGATGACACCGAACTCGGCCCGCTGTCGAGCGAGAGCCAGCGCGACACCGTCCTCGATCAGGTTGCCAAGGCGAAAGACGAAGGCTGCACGCTGGTGTTCGGGGGCGAGAAGATCGACCGGCCCGGTGCGTGGATGACCGCTGGCCTGCTCACAGATGTTCCGCTGGCCAGCGAAACCGGGACGGACGAGATTTTCGGCCCCGTCGGCCAGCTCTACAAGGCGAAGGACATCGACGAGGCGACCACCATCGCCAACGCGATACCCTACGGCCTCGGCTCTGCGGTGTGGACCACCGACGAGGGGGAGAAAGAGCACTTCGCCAACGCCATCGAGGCGGGGATGACCACGTTCAACGCGGTCAACGGATCGAAAATCGAAGCGCCCTTCGGCGGTATCAAGCGCTCCGGCCACGGGCGCGAACTGTCCGAGTTCGGGCTGCACGAATTCATGAACCTGAAAACGCTGGTTCACCCGGCCTAGGAGCAATTTCCATGAGCAAGAAAATCCTCATCATCGGCGCATCGCGCGGCATCGGCCTTGGGCTCGCAAAGGAATTTGCAAGCCGCGGATGGAACGTCGTCGCCAGCGAACGCACGCGCAGCGAAGAGCTGCACGACGCGGGCGAGATCGACATCGTCACCGTCGATGTGACCGAGCCGGACAGTTACCTCGGGCTGAAGAACAAGTTCGGCGAAGGCTCGCTCGACGCGATCATCGTCAACGCGGGGATCACCGGCGCCGCGCATCAGTCCGCCGAGGACGCAACGGACGAGGAAATCGCCCATGTCATGCAGACCAACGCCTATGGCCCGGCGCGCGTCGGCAAGGCACTGCTGCCGATGCTGAAGGACGGCGGCACGCTGGCCTTCATGTCTTCGCTGATGGGCTCCATCACGGACAGTTCGGGCGGGTACGAATTCTACCGCGTCAGCAAGGTGTCGCTCAACATGCTGGCCAAGGGCATTGCCGAGAGCCAAGCGAAGGAGCGGGACGTGGAAGTCCTCTCGCTCCATCCCGGCTGGGTACAAACCGACATGGGCGGCCCCAACGCCAAGATCACGGTGGAGGAAAGCTGCAAGGGTCTTGCCGACGTGGTCGAGAAGGCCGGCGGAGCAGGTTATCGCTTCGTGAACTACAAGGGAGAGCAGATCCCCTTCTAGGGGATCGCCCCACCCCGCGGCCTATTCGACCACCCCGGCGCTCGCCAGCACTGCCAGCGTCAGCACGTCGGGCACGTTCGCGGTGACTGGCACGATCTGGACGGGCTTCTCCATACCCACCAGCATCGGGCCGATCGTCGCGTCGCCGCCCAGTTCGCGCAGCAGCTTGGCCGACAGATTGGCCGATTGCAGGCCGGGCATGATCAGCACATTGGCCGGGCCCGACAGGCGGCTGAAGGGATACAGCGCCATCACCTTTTCATTCAGCGCGGCATCGGGTGCAATCTCGCCTTCGTATTCGAAGCCGGGCTGCTGTTCGTCGAGGATGTGCACCGCATCGCGGATATTCTCCAGCCACTTGCCCGGCGGATTGCCGAAGGTGGAGTACGAGAGGAAGGCGACACGCGGTTCGTGGCCCATGCGCCGTGCCACTTCCGCGGTCTCGCACGCGATATGCGCGAGATCTTCCGACGTCGGCCGCTCGTTGATCGTCGTATCGGCGAGGAAGGTCGTGTGGTTCTTGCCCACCAGCATGTGGATGCCGAAGGAAATGCCGCCCGGCTTCGGGTCGAGCACGCGGCCGATCTCGCGCGCGGTCTGCGCATAGGTGCGCGTCAGGCCCGAAATCAGCGCATCCCCGTGGCCCAGCGCGACCAGCAGCGAGGCGAAGACGTTGCGATCCTGGTTGACCATGCGGCGCACATCACGCTCGGTATAGCCGCGTCGCTGCAGGCGCTTGTACAGGAACTCGACCATTTCGGGCACGTGTTCGCTGTCGGCGGAGTTCTGAATCTCGAAGCTGCCCGGGTCGGACACGCCCAGCATGTGCATCTTGTCCGCCACCGCCTTCGTGCGCCCGACGAGGATCGGCGTACCGTAGCCGAAATCGCGGAACTGGATCGCGGCGCGCAGCGCGACATCCTCTTCCGCCTCGGCGAAGACCACCCGCTTGGGGTTGGCCTTGGCTTCCTCGTACACCCGCGTGAGCACCGAGGTGGTCGGGTTGAGCCGGGACTTGAGCGCCAGTCGGTAGGCGTCCAGATCTTCGATCTCGAACTGCGCCACGCCCGACTTCATCGCCGCTTCGGCCACGGCGGAAGACACCACTTCCATCAGGCGCGGATCGAAGGGTGCGGGGATGATGTAGTCGACACCGAACTTCTGGCTCTTGCCATAGGCCGCCGCGACCTCCTCTGGCACACGCTCGCGCGCCAGCCCGGCAATGGCCTCGGCAGCGGCGATCTTCATTTCTTCGTTGATCGCGGTCGCGCGCACGTCCAGCGCGCCGCGGAAGATGAAGGGGAAGCCCAGCACGTTGTTGACCTGGTTGGGGTAGTCGCTGCGCCCTGTGGCGATGATCGCATCGGGGCGCACCGCCTTGGCATCCTCCGGCATGATCTCGGGCACGGGGTTGGCCATGGCGAAGATGATCGGCTGCTTCGCCATCTTCTCCACCCATTCGGGCTTGAGCGCACCGGCAGCCGACAGGCCGAGGAAGATGTCCGCGCCCTCCAGCGCTTCTTCCAGGCTGCGCGCCTCGGTTTCCACCGCATGCGCGCTCTTCCACTGGTCGACATTGTCGCGGCCGGGATAGATCGGGCCGGCACGGTCGCACACGATCACATTTTCATGCGGCACGCCGACCGACTTGATCAGCGCGGTACAGGCGAGCGCGGATGCGCCCGCGCCGTTGACCACCATGCGCACATCCTTGAGCTTGCGCCCGGTCAGGTGGCACGCATTGATGAGCCCCGCTGCCGCGATGATCGCGGTGCCGTGCTGGTCGTCGTGCATGATCGGAATGTTCATCCGCTCGCGCAGGGCCTGTTCGATGATGAAGCATTCGGGCGCGGCGATGTCTTCCAGATTGATCCCGCCGAAGCTGGGCTCCATCAGCGCGACCGCTTCGATGAACTTGTCCGGGTCTTCGGTGTCGAGTTCCAGATCGATCGCGTCGACATCGGCGAAGCGCTTGAAAAGGACCGACTTGCCTTCCATCACCGGCTTGGAGGCGAGCGCGCCCAGATTGCCCATGCCCAGGATCGCGGTACCGTTGGAAATGACCGCCACGAGGTTGGAACGCGCGGTATATTTCGCCGCATTGGCCGGGTCGTCCGCAATCGCCTGCACCGGCGCCGCCACGCCGGGCGAATAGGCCAGCGCCAGATCGCGCTGCGTTGCCATGGGCTTGGACGCGATGATCTCGATTTTCCCGGGGCGCCCCGCTTCGTGGTAGAGCAGCGCCTCGCGTGCCTCGAAGCCCGCATTGGGTCCCATGTCGTTCTCGTCAGCCATTCGCGCCCTCGTTCACTCGGTACTCGTCGATATTCGCCCCTGCCGTAGAGGCAACGCCGCGCATGCACCAGTGGTCGCGCGAAGCAAACTTGCACGGGGCCGTGCATAGCCGACAGGGGAAAGCGCAAAGCCGCTCGCTTCCCGAATCGGGGGCAGCATCGCTAGGCCGGGTATCGTGACCGCCAAACTCACCCCGATGATGGAACAGTACCATGCGCTCAAGGCGCAGGCGGGCGAGTGCCTGCTGTTCTACCGCATGGGCGACTTCTTCGAGCTGTTCTTCGACGATGCGAAGGTGGCGGCGGGCGTGCTCGACATTGCTCTCACCACGCGGGGGGAGAGCGGAGGCGAGGCCGTGCCGATGTGCGGCGTGCCGGTGCATTCGGCGGACGGATACCTCGCCCGGCTGATCCGTGCGGGCCACCGCGTTGCCATTGCCGAACAGATCGAAACGCCGGACGAAGCCAAGCGCCGCGCCAAGGCGGAAGGCAAGCCTTCCTCCAAGGTGCTGGTTGCGCGGCAGATCATCCGCTTCGTCACCGCCGGCACGCTGACCGAGGATGCGCTGCTCGAACCGCGGCGCGCCAACAGGCTCGCCGCCGTGTGCGACGTGCGCGGCACGCTGGGCATCGCCGCCTGCGACATCTCCACCGGACGGATGGAGCTGGAGGACTGCGCGCCCGATGGCCTCGCCGCCGCACTCTCGCGGCTGGGCGCGCGCGAGATCGTCGCGCCGGAGGATTGGGAGGCGGCCCCGCCCGAGGCAACCCTGCGCCCGGCAGGCGATTTCGGCAGCGAGCGCGGACGGCAGCGGCTGCAGGACCTGCACGGTGTCTCCACGCTCGATGCGTTCGGCGAATTCAGCCGGGCGATGCTCGCGGCGGCGGGCGGCCTGCTCGCCTATCTCGAACACGCCGGACGCGGGGCGATGCCCTTCCTGTTGCCGCCTCAGATCAACGCCAGCGATGCGTGCATGGCGATCGACGAAGCCAGCCGCACCAGCCTGGAAATCACCGCCACGCAAGGCGGCGCGCGGGCGGGCAGCCTGCTGGGCACGGTGGACCGCTGCGTGACAAGCGCAGGCGCGCGCCAACTTGCCGAGGATCTGTCCGCCCCGCTCGCCCGCAGGCCGCAGATCGAGGCGCGGCTGGCACTGGTCCGCCTGTTCCACGATGATCCGATCCTGCGCGGCGATACGCGCGAGGCGCTGCGCGCGATCCCCGATATTGCCCGCGCGCTGGCGCGGCTGGTGGCGGATCGCGGGAGCCCGCGCGATCTGGGCCAGGTGCGCGACGGGCTGGCGCACGCGCGCGTGCTGCACGAGGCGCTGGCCGCGCTGCCCGATCGCCCCGCCCTGCTCGACGATCTGCTGCCCCGCCTCACCGGCCATGGCGCATTGGTGCACGAGCTGGCCCGCGCGCTGGTACCCTCCCCGCCCACGGAGCGCTCGTCGGGCGGGTTTATCGCAAGCGGCTACGACGATGCGCTCGATTCGCTGCGCGAGACGAGCGGTAACGCGCGGAAGGCCATTGCGGCGCTGGAAGCGCGCTACCGCGACGAGACCGGCGTGAGCGCGCTCAAGATCAAGCACAACGGGGTGCTCGGCTATTTCATCGAGGTGCCAAGCAAGCACGCCGACAGGCTGATGGCGCCGGACAGCGGCTTTACCCACCGCCAGACAATGGCGAGCGCGGTGCGGTTCAACTCGGTTCACCTGCACGAGGAAGCGACCCGGATCGCGGAGGCGGGCGGCCACGCGCTGGCCGCCGAGGAAGCGCATTTCGAAGCGCTGGTCGCGCTGGTGGTCGAGGCGCGAGAGGCAATCGCGCGCACCGCGGATGCACTGGCGCGGATCGACGTGGCGGCGGGACTGGCGGAACGCGCCGCAGAGGGCGACTGGTGCGCGCCTGCCATCGAGGATGCATCCTGCTTGGAGATCGTCGGTGGGCGCCACCCGGTGGTGGAGGCCGCGCTGGCCAGGGCGGGCGAGCGCTTCGTCCCCAATGACTGCGCGCTGGGCGATAGCGACCGCCTGTGGCTGATCGGCGGCCCGAACATGGGCGGCAAGTCGACCTTCCTGCGCGCCAACGCGCTGATCGTACTGCTGGCGCAGGCGGGCAGCTACGTCCCCGCCACCTCGGCACGGATCGGGCTGGTGGACCGCCTGTTCAGCCGCGTGGGCGCGAGCGACAATCTGGCGCGCGGCCGCTCCACCTTCATGGTCGAGATGGTGGAGACCGCCGCGATTCTCGCGCAGGCGACCGAGCGATCCTTCGTCATTCTCGACGAAGTCGGGCGCGGCACCTCCACCTATGACGGGCTGGCGCTCGCCTGGGCAGTGGCCGAGGCTATTCACGAGAAAAACCGCTGCCGCTGCCTGTTCGCCACGCATTATCACGAGCTCGCGCGGCTCGCGGAAACCTGCGACGCGCTGTCGCTGCACCATGTGCGCGCGCGCGAATGGCAGGGCGATCTGGTGCTGCTGCACGAGGTTGCAGAGGGGCCGGCGGACCGCAGCTACGGCCTCGCGGTGGCCAAGCTCGCAGGCGTTCCTTCGGGCGTGGTCGACCGGGCGAGCGCGGTGCTGGCGAAGCTTGAGCGGGGGCGCGAGGAAACCGGCGGGCTGGCTGCAGGGCTCGGCGATCTGCCGCTGTTCTCCGCCGCATTCGAAGCCGATCGGGCGGAATGCGATACGCTGCGCGAGAAGCTCGCCGCGCTCGATATTGATGCGCTGTCCCCGCGCGAGGCGCTCGACATGCTGTACGAGTTGAAGCGCGAGAGCGGCGAAAGCTAACGCTTGCTGGTTTTGCGTTTACCGCCCCAGGCGATAGGTTGTGTCCTCATGGCGCAGGACGATCCCCCCGAAGACCCGGACAAGAGCACGCAATGGGCCGAGTTCCGGACCGATCTTGCGGAAGACCGCAACATCATGGCGATGGAGCGAACATTCGCGGGCTGGATGCGCACCGCCTTCGCCGCGATCGGTATCGGTCTGGGGTTTCGGGCGCTGTTCGGATCATGGGACCCGTCGTGGATGCCCAAGCTGGTCGCCACCGCCTTTATCCTCGGCGGTGGCTGGCTAGCAGTCACGGCGGAGCGCCGCGCATGCAAGACGCTCGCGCGGCTCAACAAGCACGAATTTTCCCCGATACCCACGCCCAATTTCAGGGTCATGGCCTGGGGCGTCGCCATCGGGTCGATAATCGTTACGATTGGTTTGTGGGTGCTCGTCCAGGGCTGACCGGCATAACCCGGATCAGGTCCCGTCGCCGCGCAGTCCGTCGAGCTTGGACGGCTTGCCGAACTTGTCGACATTGTCGTCGTGGTTGGGCTCGCCCCGGTAGGCCGACATGTCGACCGTGTTGCCGCGCTCCATCTGGTTCATGTGATCGACCACATCCTGCGCGTCGGGGGCGGTAAGGCCGCTGGGCGCATGCTCGCTGTCGGCATTCAGGATCGTGGTAGACACGCCCTGCGCCTGATCGGACACGGTCTGCGCCTGATCGTAGGAACCGACCTGCTCCGAATTCTCGTTCTCGGGCGCGAGCTCGTCGGTCTGAAGCCGTTCGCCATCGAAGTCGGAGGGCAGTTCGTTCTTTTTCTTGTCGCTCATGGGGAATCTCCTTTCCTCATGAACGGGCGGGGGGTTTGAGCGGTTCCGGGGGAGGGAGTCTTCGTCGCGGCCCGCCATCTTTGTATCGGTACCGGGCGCAGCGAGCGGACCGACGCCAGCTACCGCGTGGGCACGGGCGCATCGCCTGAATAATCGTAGAAGCCTCGCCCCGTCTTGCGGCCGAGCCAGCCGGCCTCGACATATTTCACCAGCAGCGGCGCGGGCCGGTACTTCGTGTCGCCCGTGGTGTCCTGCAGCACGCGGATGATTTCCAGGCAGGTATCCAGCCCGACGAAATCGGCAAGCTGCAGCGGGCCCATCGGGGGATTGAGGCCCAGCCGGCAGCCCTTGTCGATATCCGCGATGCTTGCCGTTCCCTGCCCGAGCACGAACACCGCCTCGTTGATCATGGGCAGCAGGATACGGTTGACCACGAAGCCCGGCTCGTCCTGCGAGAGAACCACTTCCTTGCCGAGCCGCTCGGCAAAGGCGGCAACGCGGTCGGTGGTTTCCTGCGCGGTGGCCAGGCCGGGGATCACTTCGATCAGGCCCATGACGGGCACCGGGTTGAAGAAGTGCAGCCCGATGAAGCGCGCCGGATCGGGCGACCAGTTGGCCATCCGCGTGATCGGGATGGAGCTGGTGTTGCTGGCAAGAATGGCATTTTCCCCCAGCACCTTGCTCACGTTCTCGAAGATGCCCTGCTTGATCGCTTCCTTCTCGGTCGCGGCCTCGATGATCATGTCGGCCTGCGCCATCGCCGCGACATCGGCCACCGGCTTGATCCGGCCCAGCGTCGCCGAGGCATCGCCAGCATCGATCTTGCCCTTGTCGACCAGCTTGCCCAGCGCGCGTTCGATCCCCCCGAGCGCCTTTTCGGCAATCGCCAGCTCGCGGTCGGTCAGCAGCACGTCGATCCCGTTGTGGGCGATGGTCTGCGCAATGCCCGAGCCCATTTGGCCCGCGCCGATGACACCGATGGTCTGCATGATGATCCTTGTCCTTCGCGAGTGCAGCAATGGGCGCTGGCTAGCGAGGATGGGCCGCGCTGGCTAGCGCGGGCTTAGCGATTTGCGCCCGGCACCCAGGTCACGTCCGCCGCGCCGCCGTCATTGGCGAGCCTGGCCAGCGTGAACAGCAGGTCCGACAGGCGGTTGATGTAGCGCAGGGCTGCCGGGTTCACCGGCTCCACCTGCGCCAGCGCGGTCATCGCGCGTTCGGCCCGCCGCACGGTCGCCCGCGCCACATGCAGCCGCGCCGCCGCCTCGTTGCCGCCGGGGAGGACGAAACTGGTCAGCGGCTCCAGCTTCCCGTTCGCCGTGTCGATGGCGTTTTCCAGCCAGTCGACCTGACCATCGACGACGCGCAGCACCATTTCGCCCGGTTCGAACCCCTCGCCGTCGAGCGCACCCTTGGGGGTGGCCAGATCGGCGCCGAGATCGAACAGGTCGTTCTGGATGCGGCGCAGATCGTCTGCGCTCTCCACCGCGGCCAGGACGGCGAGCCCTATCGCGCTGTTCGCTTCGTCCACCGCGCCGATCGCCTCGATCCGGGCGGCATGCTTGGCGGTGCGGCTGCCATCGACGAGCCCGGTGGAGCCATCGTCGCCGGTGCGGGTGTAGATCTTGTTGAGCTTTACCATGGGCGGCAGGTGCCGCGCCTAGCTTGCAACCGCAAGCAGGATCGCGACCACAAGGATCGCAAGGCCCTGATACTTGATGCGGTCGAACATGGCCTTGTTCTGCATGATCTGCATCTCGGTCACGGTTTCGCTGGTGTTGTTTTCCAGATCGACCTTGGTGGTCTTCAGAAAGGCGATGATCCCGCGCACGAGCGAGACCACGACCATGATCGAGAGGAAAACGAGGGCGATGATGAGGATCGTGTTCATGGCTCAGATGTGGGCCTTACCGATGGAAATGCCACATGGCCATTGTGCGGTACGCAGTTTTTCCGCCCAGGCGTGCCCATCCTCGCCCCGTTCGCGGTAATCCGACATCGCGGGAGAGCCGCGCCGCTTGGCCAGCTTGCGGCCCTGTTCGTCCAGCAGCAGGCGATGGTGGTGCCAGCGCGGCACGGGCAGGCCGAGCAGCGCCTGCAGGATGCGGTGCACCGGCGTTGCGTGAAACAGGTCCAGCCCGCGCGTCACCAGAGTCACGCCGTCGTCGGCGTCGTCCAGAGTCACCGCGAGGTGATAGCTTGCCGGCAGATCCTTGCGGCGAAGAACCGGGTCGCCAAGCGGGAGGCGACCGATCGCATCGCCCACCGATTGCGGCCCGGCCACGGCGTCGTCCCACACCAGCGGCCCGGTGATCGCCAGCGCTTTCTCCAGATCGAGCCGCAGGGCCGCGGGCGCCCCCTCGGGCACGGCGCGCCCCTTGCAGGTGCCGGGATAGACCGGACCCTCCGGGCCGGTTTCGCTCGCCGCCTGCGCGATTTCCGCGCGCGTGCAGGTGCAGGGGTAGAGCACGCCGAGCGTCTCCAGCCTGGCCAGCGCCGCCTCATAGCTTGCCAGCCGGGTGCCCTGCGCGGGCACTTCGCGCCATTCAAGCCCCAGCCATTCGAGATCGCGCCGGAATTCGTCCGCCAGTTCGGGGCGGCTGCGGGGGCCGTCTATATCCTCGATCCTCAGCAGGAACGCGCCGCCCGCTGCATGCGCCAGATCGTGGGCGACAATGGCCGAGTATGCATGGCCCCAGTGCAGCGGGCCATTGGGGCTCGGGGCGAAGCGCGTGACGATCATATCTTGACGTCCCTAGCCGCAAAAAAGCACGACTCGCCAAAAAGCTCTGTGGATACCTGCTTTGTCATAGGCTTGACGCTTTTGCGGGCAAATGGTCCTTTCATCGCATCAGGGGAGGACACGGCGAAGTGTTCAAGGCCGATCTGATCGACCGCGCGGCTCAGTTCCGCAGCGTAGATGAAGCCCCGACGAGGAATTTGTCGGCTTGCCCGACACTTGTTCTCAACGCGGACTATACTCCGCTTTCCTATTATCCGCTGTCCATCTGGCCGTGGCAGACCGCGATCAAGGCGATCTTCCTCGACCGGGTGGATGTCGTCGCGAGCTACGAGCGGGAGATTCATTCGCCCTCGCTCGACATGAAGCTACCCTCCGTAATCGCGCTCAAGCAGTACGTGAAGACCAGCGAATTTCCCGCCTTCACCCGCTTCAACCTGTTCCTGCGCGACCGCTTCACCTGCCAGTATTGCGGCAGCCCCAGCCACCTGACCTTCGACCATGTCGTCCCGCGCCGCCTCGGCGGCAAGACCACATGGGAGAACATCATCACCGCCTGCGCGCCGTGCAACATGAAGAAGGGCGGACGGACGCCCAAACAGGCGGGAATGAAACTGATGCTGGAGCCCATCCGGCCGACCAGCTGGCAATTGCAACAGCACGGCAAGAGCTTCCCGCCCAACTACCTCCACGAAACGTGGCGCGACTGGCTCTACTGGGACATCGAGCTGGAGGAGTAGCGGCCTTCCAAGCCCGCTCGCCCTCCGCACATTCTTGCGAGCGGCAGTCGATCCCTCTACGCTGCCGCCAGGCAGGAGGTAATCGTGACTCAGCATCCCATCCTTGTGGCAACCGATTTCAAACCCCGTTCGGACAGGGCGGTGGATCGCGCCGTCCGGCTCGCACGCGAGACCGGGCGCGAGCTGGTGGTGGTCCACGCGGTCGAAGACGAGAACGAGACCAAGACCGGGCCTTCGCTGCAGGATCGGGTCGCTTCGGTCATGCCGGAGGATGCAGGCTCTTATCGCTGCCTGTTCCCCGAAGGCTCCGCCCCGCGCGCGATTGCGCAGGCGGTGGAGGACGAAGACGCCTTCTGCCTGGTTATCGGCGTCGCGCGCTACAACTCGGTGGGCGACTTTTTCCTCGGGACCGCGATCGACCTGCTGCTGCGCCGCTCGCCCTACCCCGTGCTGATCGCCAAGGAGCGGCCGCGCGCGGCGTATGAACACATCGTCATCGGGACCGACCTGTCGGATGCCTCGAAGCGCGGTGTGGAAGCGGCGGTCCGCATGTTCCCGCAGGCGCAGCTGCATCTCGTCCATGCGTTTCACATCCCCTACGAGGCATGGCAGAACGCCGAATATGTCCGCAAGGAACTGGCCTCGGCTGCGCAGGAACAGTGCGACAGCTTTACCGCGCAGCTGGATGTATCCCCGGAATGCCGCGAGAAGATGACCATGGAGCTGGTCGAGGGATCGCCGCTCACCGCCATCAACAAGACCATCCGCAAGTACGACGCGCATCTGTGCGCGCTGACTTCGCATGGCTACGGCGGTTTGCGCCAGGCCCTGATCGGCAGCACGGTGAGCGATCTGCTCAAGACCCTCACCATCGATACGCTGGTGATCCACCCGGAGCACGAGAAGGCGGACTAGGTCCAAGCTCCCGTTCGTTGTGACCCGACAGGCTTCACGACGTCGGAGGGGCAGCGTGCCGCCACCCGGATTGGCCATTCTGCCGCGACGGCAGGCTCGAAATGCTTCCCCTAGGAGCGCTTCGGCAGGAAGGGCACCATCCGCGCCAGCACCACATCCTTGTCGAAGAAGTGGTGCTTGAGCGCGCCCAGAACGTGTAGCGCCAGAACCACGTAGATCGCCTTGACCGACAATGTGTGTGCGGAACCCAGCGTTTCGGACAGGCTCTCGTCCGCCAGAGGCAGGTTGGGCCACGGGATGACACCGAACAGGTCGCTCGCCGGCGCCCCGCCCGACGAGGCGGCAGCCCAGCCAAGCAGCGGCGCGCCGATCATCAGCACGTAGAAGGTCACGTGGGTGGCGCGGGCAAGGATGCGCTCCCACGCGGGCATCGCCTCCGGAAACGCTGGCCAGGGATGCGCGAAGCGCCAGCCCAGACGCACCAGGCTCAGCAGAAGGATGGTGATCCCGACCGACCGATGCAGCTCGTAATACTGCAACTTGTCGGCACTGCTCGCCTCTTCCATCCAACCCCCGAAGGTTGCGTTGGCGAAAATCAGGAGGAAGATCGTCCAGTGCAGGATGATCGATACTGTCGAGTAGCGGCTCATTTTCTCGCGCATGCTATCCTCCGCAAGGCTGACCCGTAGCGGGCGGCGCGAAGCCTAGCCCGCCGAACATGCGTTTTGGAAGAGGGTTGGCACCATCACGTTCCCGCCGCCCGCTCCTGAAACTCCGGCTGCTGCCATTCGCCCGTCTCAAGCACTTGCGCGAGGTGGCGGGCGGCTTCTGCAATATCCCCGAACCGCAGGTAGGCGGGCGCGAAGCCGAGGCGCAGGATATCGGGATCGCGGAAGTCGCCGATCACGCCGCGCGCGATCAGCGCCTGCGATAGCGCGTAGGCGTTCTGATGGCGAAAGCTCAGCTGGCTGCCACGCTGCGCGGGATCGCGCGGGCTGACCAGATCGAGATCGAGGTCGGCCACGCACTCGCGGAAGAACTCGCTCAGCGCGCGCGATTTGGCGACCAGCGCCTCCATCCCGATCTCGGCGATCAGCTCGACACCGCTTTCCAGCGCGGCCATGGCCAGCACCGGCGGCGTGCCTGCGAGCAGGCGTTTCACGCCCTCGGCAGGCTCGTACTCGTCGGAGAAGGCGAAGGGCTGCGCGTGGCCGAACCAGCCGGTCAGCGGTTGGGAAAAATCGCCGTGATGCCGCTCGGCCACGAAGGCGTAGGCGGGCGCGCCGGGGCCGCCGTTCAAGTACTTGTAGCCGCACCCCACCGCGAGGTCGGCATTCGCGCCGTTCAGGTCCACCGGCACCGCGCCGCCCGAATGCGACAGGTCCCACAGCACGATCGCACCGACATCCTGCGCGGCCTTGGTCAGCGCCGCCATGTCGAACATTTCGCCGGTCTTGTAGTGGACGTGCGTCAGCAGCAGCAGCGCCACATCCTCATCCAGCGCGTCGATCATCCGGTCGCGCTGCGCCAGCCGCTGCTCGACGCGGTCATCGCCCTGGATCATGTAGAGGTCGGTCGGGAAATTGCCCGGCTCGCTCAGCACAACGTTACGCCCGGGGTTCAGCGAGAGCGCCGCGCCGATCAGCTTGGCGAGGTTCACCGAGACCGAATCGCACGCGATCACCTCGTGCGCCTGCGCGCCGATCAGCGGGGCGATCTTCGCGCCGACACGCTGTGGCATCGCGATCCAATCGCCCCCGCCGCCGGGCAATTCGTTCCACGACCGGATCAGGCCTTCGCCCCACTCGGTATCGATCACCCGATGCAGGCGTTCGCGGGTCGCCCTGGGCAGTGGCCCCAGCGAATTTCCGTCGAGATAGATCACGCCTTCGGGCAGGTCGAACCGGTCGCGGAAATGCGCGATGGCGTCGGCGACATCCAGCTCGCGCGCGCGCTCGAGCATATCACTCATCGGGCAGCTCCCGCAGCACCGCGCGGCACAGGCCCGCATCGCCGCCACCGATCTTCAGCGGCAGCGCGATCAGCTCGTAATGGCCTGCGGGCACATCATCGAGCACCAGCCCTTCGAGGATGCGCATGTCGTGCTTCAGCACCGCCAGATGCGCGTCCATCGTCTTCGATTCCTGCGGATCGACCGAGGGCGCGTCGGTGCCGATCAGCACCACGCCATGCGCGGCGAGCCATTCGATTGTCTCCGCCGCGACCGGCAGCCAGTCGCTGCGCCATTCGTCGTGGGGGAAGGCATCCCACGTACGGAACAGTACCCGGTTGGCATAATCGAGCGTGGGCAGATCGGCGATGTCGATCGCGCCCTCAACCCCGCGCGCGTCGACCACGATGCAGCGCCCGAGATAGGGATCGAGACTCATCCCCGCCGCATCCGCGCCGTCGCTCGCATAGTGCAGCGGCGCATCTGCGTGCGTGCCCGAATGCGTGCTCATGCTCATCCGGCCTACGTTGACGGGCGATCCGTCCTCCATCCGCCAGGTCCGCTCGAAAGCGAAGGCGGTATCGCCGGGCCAAACCGGCAGGCCGGGGCGTAATGTCTGCGAAATATCCCGGATTTTGGCCATCACAGCGCGGTCCTGACCGACAGAAGTTCGGGGAAGAACACTTCCTTCAACACGCCTTCGAGATAGCCGACGCCTGCCGTCCCCCCGGTGCCGCGCTTGAACCCGATGATCCGTTCCACCGTCTTCAGGTGCCCGAAGCGCCAGCGCTGGAAGTGGTATTCCAGATCGACCAGCTTTTCCGCCAGCTCGTACAGATCCCAGTGATCGTGCGGGTTCTGGTAGATATGCACCCATGCGGCCTCGACCGCATCGGATTTCTCCCAGGGCTGGTCGCGGTCGCGATTCAGGACCGTTTCGGGAATGTCGAAGCCGCGCTTGGCCAGCAGCCGCACGGTTTCTTCGTAAAGGCTGGGCCGGGCAAGCTCCGCGCGCAGCTTCTCCGCCACGTCCGGAACGGCTTCGTGCATCGTCGCCATGTTCGGCTTGCGCCCACCGAGGATGAATTCCATCAACCGGTACTGCGCGGACTGGAAGCCGCTGGAGGTGCCAAGATGCGGGCGCACCAGCGAATAGTCGTGCGGCGTCATGGTGCTCAGCACGTTCCAGCTCTGGATCAGCTGTTCCTGCGCACGGGCCACGCGGGCGAGCATCTTGAAGGCAGGCCGCAACCGGTCCTGCGCAATCGCCTCTCGCGCCGGTTCCAGTTCGTGCAGGCACAGCTTGAGCCACAGCTCGCTGGCCTGGTGGACGATGATGAACAGCATCTCGTCCTGCGCGTCGGAACGCGGATGCTGGGCCGAGAGAATGCGGTCGAGATCGAGATAGGAGGCGTAGGTCACCTCCTCCTGAGGGGGGTTGGCTGGCATGGCCGCTGCCCTAGCGCTTCGGAGCGTCAGCGCAAAACGGGTTCAGCAGTCGACCACCGCAACGTCCGGGTAGTGCTTGCACATGTAGTTCTTCACGATCTTGAGATTGCGGGTGTTCGACCGGAAGGCCACATCGGCCACATCGCCGACCAGCGGGACGAAACCGATCACCCCGTCGATCGCGACATTCCCGATCATCCGGGACATATGCCATTTGGGCATGCCCAGATTGCGCGCTTCCCACACGATGTAGGTTCCCATGGCGACGCCGAAGATGTCGCCCAGCACCGGGATCAGGCCGACGATCGCATCCATCCCGATCGGGTAGTTGATACCCGGGATCGTCATGCTGCGCTCCATCAGCTGTTCCATCATCTGGATACGGCGGTAGACCGATGCCGGATCGTTCCCGGCAGGCACTTCCACCCCGAGCAGGTTCATCTTGCGCGTATCGCCCATTCGATTCGTCCCCGATTGCTCAAACCCTGTGTCAGCGACCCCGGTTTACCATGGCTCTACCCCAGCCAACGCATAAAGCGGATGTCGGGACCACGAATTTTCCGAAAAACCTTCCAGCCCGCTGCGCACCAGCGACCAGCGAACCGGCGCGCCCAGCGGTATGTAGACCTCGCGCGCAAGAAGTGCTCCTTCGGCTTCGGCCAGCAGGTTGTCCGCTTCTTCGGCGCCGCCGGCCTTCAGCGATTCGGTGACCAGCTCATCGGCATCCGGCGAACACGGGCCGGGCAGCAGAGTGCAGTTGAACTGGTTGAGGAACCAGCGCGCACCGGGGTAGCGAGCCAGCCGGTCGATCATCACCAGGTCCGCCCCTTGCGAGAACGGGACCCGGCGCAGCTCCACGCCGATCGTGGCGAAATCGAGCGACAGCGCATTCATCAGCCGGTCCGATCCGGGCCCGTCGGGCAGCCACAGCCGCACGCGTGCGTTCTGCCCGGTTGCCCGGCTCCACGCCGTCACCCGCGCTCTGGCCTGCGAGCGTCGCTGGTCGAGCGACAGGCCCGGCCAGCGCTCTCCCCTCACGTCGGAATTCCCCGGCAGGCCGCCGGGCACGATCTGGGCCGAGGGTTGCCAGCCCGAAACGCTGAACTGTTCGAGCAGGGCGGCCCGGTCCACCGCCATGGACAGCGCCTCGCGGTTCTCCACCTCGGCGAGAAAGCCCTGTTCGTTGGTCACGATCATGCCGAACAGGCCCAGCGCGGGATCGAGCCGGATGGTGCCGCGCGCCAGCGGCCCGGTATCGGCCAGAGGCAGAGTGAAGATCGTCCCGTCGAGCAGCGCGGCCGCGCCGCCCGCGGCAAAGGCGGCATTCGCCTCCTCCCCCGGAAGGGCGCGCAGCCGGATTGGCACGCCCGGCACCTCCCCCTCCCGTTCGGGCAGGCCCATCTCCTCGGGCGGGACGGGCTCCAGAATCGCCGTATCGCCTTCCCGCAGCAGCCGCATGGGGCCGATCGATTCGCCATCGCGGGTAATCGCCAGCTCGGGCTGGGCGAGGAGCTGGAGGAATTCGGGCATCGGGCCGGTCAGCCGGATCTCGATCACGCGGCCCGTCATCGCGCGAATCTCTTCCACCTTGCGCAGATCGAGGCCGAGCGAGGTGCCCTGCAGGGCGGCGATCGTCCTGACGAGGCTGGCCCGCGCCTGCTCGGCAGTGAGCGGATCGCCATCGGACCAGGTCACCTGCCGCAGGCGGAAGATGAAGCTGCGACCGTCGTCGGTGACGATCCAGCTTTCGCCCAGCGCCGGCACCACCTCGCCTTCGGAGTTGATCGCCACGATCCCCGAACTGGTCGCATCGCGGACCATTTGCGCGCCGGGCGGCAGGCGAAGGCCTTCCTCGAAGATCGATTCGGGCTGGCCTATGGTGACGACCGACAGGCCATCGTCGTCGTTGCTGCCGCTGCAAGCGGCGAGCGCCAGCACGGCAAGACACGTAAGGGCAAAACGCATGGTCACGCCCGGCCCTTAGCAGGGCGAAGCGCGCCGGTCAGCGCGCTATTCTTCAGATTTTGCGAAGGGCGCTCTTGTCGACCTGGCGGGCCGAATCGGGCGCGATGGAAGACGGGCGGACATAGCGCGGCGTCTTGTCGCCGCCGGAAGCGGGCTCGCGGACCTTCTTGGAATCGATCTCGTCGTCGAACACGATCCCGAAGCGGTTGTCCTGCGTCCAGGCGACCGATCCCTTGATCGGGCCGATATTGCGCAGGTCTATCGTCAGCCGCGTGCCCCGTTCCACACTGATCGCGGCCTCGGCCATCATGCCCCCGTCGGACAGGTTGCGAACCTTCACGCGCACGGGCCCGGAGCCCTCGGCAAGCGTGACATCAGCGGACAGGAAAAGGCTGTCGCGCTTCAGCGATCGGGTCTCGATGGCAGTCATGAAGCGTAGGTAACCTTCGGCTTTTTGTTTCGGTTGCACGGCTGGCCCAATGAAGGGTCCGGCACGTTTCTAAACCGACACAGCCTAAAGAAGTTTAAACGCCGCTTTACCCACTTAAGCGCCGCGCGACGGACGCTTAATCGTTGCGGGAGATCTTCTCGCGCCGCTCGTGCGCTTCCTGGGCCTCCACCGTCATGGTCGCCACGGGCCGGGCAATGAGGCGCTGCAGCCCGATCGGATCGCCGCTGACCTCGCAGTAACCGTATTCGCCCTGATCGATGCGACGCAGCGCCGCGTCGATCTTGGAGATGAGCTTGCGCTGGCGGTCGCGCGTGCGCAGTTCGATGCCCCAGTCGGTCTCGCTCGATGCGCGATCGGTCAGATCGGGTTCGCGCAGCGGCGTTTCCTGCAAGTTCTGGAGGGTGCCGCCGGCTTCGGTACGGAGCGAGCGTTTCCATTCGATCAGCAGCTTGCGGAAGAATTCCTGCTGCCTTTCGTTCATGTATTCTTCGTCTTCCTGCGGGGTGTAATCCACAGGCAGGGCGCGATTGGCCCGGGCAAGGATTTCGCTATCGCTTAGCGCTGTCGCGGCCATCTCGTCCTTTACCCTTTTCGGTCCAATCGACTCTCGCCTGCCTTGCGGCATTGCTCTCGCGCCGCGGCTCTTAGCATCCATGCATGGGCGAACAAGCGCTTATCCCGGCTCGCGCCATTGCCGGACGCGCTTTGGGGGCGGGCGGATGAATACGCGGCGAATGGTTTGTTGCCCCCGCCTGCCACCACGAAGCCGCAGAAATCCGCGCCCGGTTTAACCCTCTGTTTACCATAAGAGCGTTGAAAGGAATCTGCGGGCCAAACCCGCGATGAAGGGGACGCAACAACGACGACGCAAGAATGACAGGGGATTTCACATGCGACTGACTGCGATCGAGACTGCCGATGCCCAACCGGCGCCGGCCAATATTGCCGACATCACCATTGCCCGGCTGATCGGCGCCGCCACCCAGGGCGATGCGGAAGCCTGCTACGAACTGGGCGTGATCTGGTCGACTGGCGGGCAAGGGCTCGACTGCGACCTGATCGAGGCGCACCAGTGGTTCAATCTCGCCGCAGCTCAGGGCCATCAGGAAGCCGCCTGGTGCCGGGCCGACATTTCCGACGAAATGACCGCGCGCGAAATCGCCGAAGCGCAACGCCGTGCGCGCCAGTGGCTCAGCGATCACCGCCGGGTTGCCTGACCTATCAGGAATTCTTGAAAGGCGTGCGCGCCTCCAGAAAATTCTGCTCCGCGTCGATGCCCTGCGCCTCGCGCTCGAGAAATTCAGCCACCGCCTCCCGCAAGCCCGGGTCCGCGATGAAATGGGCAGAGCGCGTCTGTACCGGCGCATAGCCGCGAGCAAGCTTGTGCCCGCCCTGCGCCCCTGCCTCGACCCGCGATAGCCCGCGCGCGATGGCCGCATCGATCGCCTGATAATAGCATAGCTCGAAATGCAGGAAGGGTATGTCCATGCGGCATCCCCAGTAGCGCCCGAAAAGCGTGGTCTCGCCGATCACGTTCATGGCGCCCGCCACCGGCTCCCCATCCAGATACGCGAAGATCAGCAGGATCTTCTCGCCCATCCGCTCGCCCAGCAGCGTGAATGCCTCGCGCGTCAGGTAGGGCGTGCCCCACTTTCTCGCCCCGGTATCCTGGTAGAATTCCCAGAACGCGTCCCACACATCCTCGGTCAGGTCAGCGCCGGTCAGGTGGCGGATTTCCACCGCTTCCTGAGCCCTCGCGCGCTCCTTGCGCAGGTTCTTGCGCTTGCGGCTGGCAAGCGAGTCGAGAAAGGCATCGAAATCTGCGTAGCCGTGGTTTTCCCAGTGGAACTGCAGATCGCTGCGAATCAGCCAGCCAGCCGCCTTGAACAGCGCCTCCTGCTCGGGCGCGATGAAGGTAGCGTGCGCGCCCGACAGGCCATGCTCCAGGCATACCTGCTCCGCTGCGCGCAGCAGCGGTGCGGCAAAGGCTTCCTCGCCTTCCCGCTCGCCGCATAGCAGGCGCGGTCCGGTGGCGGGCGTGAAGGGTACGGCGATCTGCAGTTTGGGATAATAGCGTCCGCCCGCGCGCTCGTAGGCATCCGCCCAGCCCTGATCGAACACATATTCGCCCCGGCTGTGCATCTTGAGATAGCTGGGCGCAGCGGCGTGGATCGTGCCGCTGTCGTCCGCAATCGTGATCGGCGCGGCCTGCCACCCCGTGCCCGGGCCCACGCTGCCCGAATCCTCCATGGCAGAGAGAAACGCGTGGCTGACGAAGGGATTGTCCGCGCCCGCCAGCCGATCCCACTCTGCCGCGTCTATCCCTGCAACGCCGCCATGAATCCGTGCCGTGAGTTCGAAATCCGCCATCTGCGCAATATAGGCCGCGACCGGCCGCCGTGCAGGGGCGACTTTGGCCCGCCCCCTGCGGGCGCAATCAGTCGGTCAGCGCAATCACCGCGTCGATTTCCACTGCGACGCCCAGCGGCAGGGCTGGCACACCCACGGCTGCGCGCGCATGGCGTCCCGCCTCGCCGAAGATGTCGAACATCAGTTCGGACGCGCCATTGGCAACCTTGGGCTGGTCGGTGAAATCGGGCGTGGAGTTGACGAAGGCGCCCAGCTTCACGACCCGCTCCACCCGGTCGAGCGAAACGCGCGCATTCTGCAGCTGGGCCAGGATCATCAGCCCGCAGGCGCGTGCCGCGTCTATCCCTTCGGAAAGGCTCACGTTTTCGCCCAGCCGCCCGACCACCAGCTCGCCGTCGATAAAAGGCAGCTGGCCCGAGATGTAGGCGACGTTGCGGCTCACGGCGACGGGCACGTAGCTGGCCACGGGGGCGGCGGCTTCGGGCAGGGTGATGCCGAGCTTGTCGAGACGGCTTTGGATGCTCATGCGGGTTTCTCCAGGTTTTCCAGTATCCATGGCAGGGCTTCGTCCCACCGGTCGATCCGCGCGTGCGCATCGCCCGCCTTCGCACCGCACGCAATATGCGGGGCGAGGTCGGGCTCTCCGCAAAGGTGCAGGCGCAGCGTATCGGGGGCGAGTTCGCGCGCGGAATTGTGATGCTGCGACAGGTCGTCGATGAACACCGTGCGCCGGGGGCCGTATTCCTCGACGATCCGGGCTATCGCGGCGCCTTTCGGGCCCTGGTTGGTATAGACCTTCGCATCGATCCCGTGCCGGGCCAGCTGGCGCGCGCGGTCTTCCTGCCGGTGATCGAGCAGGTTGGTCAGCACGACCACGTCCGCTTTCTCGGCGAGCTGTCCGTAAGCCTCGAGAGCGCCTTCGACCGGGTCCTGCCGGTCCATCTCGCTGTCGAAGAAGGCGTTGAGCAGGCGCCAGATCTCTTTTTGCTCCACCACAGCGCCATCCTCTCGCCGGGTCAGTGCGCGGGCGAAATCGGACTGGAAGGCGAAGTCTATGTCGTGTGCCTCGCCCAGCCATTCGCGGAAATGGGCGACCATGCGCAGCAGCACCTCGTCGCAATCGGTAATGACCAGCGGGCGGGCCTGGGGGGAAGCGGCTTGCGTGGAAGTGGCGTTCATGCGGAGAGTTTCCGGTGGGCTGCAATGATATCTTCGGGCGCCACGTTCAGCGCGTCGGCCGCCAGCACCAGGTCGGGTTCGTGCCCGGCCAGGAATTCGAGCACGGCGGCCTGCACGCGGCGTTCACCCAGGCCCTCGCGCAGGATTTCCGGCGTCAGCCCGGTCAGCGCCAGCAGGCGATCCGCGCGCTTCTCGTCGGTCAGGATCCAGCCGAGTGCGGACAGGGCCAGCGTCTCCGCTCCGTCGTGTCCGGATGCGCCATGCTCGGAATTATCGGGCGGTGTGATTGTCATGCGGTCGGTCGCTGGCCTATTCGTGGCGGAAGCTAGGGAGGTGGCGAGACGTGGCAAAGCGCATCCTCGTTGTCGAGGACAACGATCTCAACCGCAAATTGTTCTGCGACGTGCTGCGCGCCAAGGGGTACGAGGTGCTCGGCTGTTCGGACGGCAACACCGTGATCGAGGCTGCGCGGCGTTTTCGGCCCGATCTGGCGATCATGGACATTCAGCTGCCGCATGTCTCCGGCCTCGACCTGATCGCGCAGATGAAGGCCGACCCGCAGCTCTCCGCCGTGCCCGTGCTGGCCGTGACGGCCTATGCCGGCAAGGGGGACGAGGAGCGCATCCGGGCCGCGGGCGCGGAGGATTACCTCGCCAAGCCCGTCTCCATCGTGCCCTTTTCGGCGAAGGTCGTGGGGCTCATCGGGGAATAGCGCGTGCGGACCCGGCCTGTGGGTACGCTTGACAAATGCCGGGCTAACAAGCTTTGCCCGGCGCCAAGAGGACACCGAAGGAATCCCGCTATGGACCGTGCCGAAATCGACCGGCGAATCCGCACCCTGATCGAGCCGTTCAACAAGAACGGCGTCACCATTACCGACGACACCACCTTCCAGGGTGACCTGGAGTTCGACAGCCTGACCGTGATGGATTTCGTCGCCGCGATCGAGGACGAATTCGACATCATCATCAGCATGAACCAGCAGGCCGAGATCGAGACCTACGGCCAGCTCGTCGATGCGGTGAAGAAGCTGGTCGACGCGGAATGAGCGAAGGTATCAGCCAGCCGGACCAGCCGGTTGAACGTGAAGGCCGCGGCAAGGGCGATCTGTTCGCCAAGTTCGACGAGCTGATCCAGATGCGCGAGGGCCTGCTGGCCAGCGGCGTGGAGGACCCGTTCAACCTGGTGATGGAAAAGGTCCTCTCGCCCACCCGCGCGATCTGCAACGGGCGCGAGACGATCCTGCTGGGCACCTACAACTACATGGGCATGACCTTCGATCCGGACGTGATCGAGGCGGGCAAGCAGGCGCTGGAGGAATTCGGCAGCGGGACCACCGGCAGCCGCGTGCTCAACGGCACCTATCAGGGCCACAAGGAGTGCGAGGACGCGCTCAAGGAATTCTACGGGATGGACCACGCGATGGTCTTTTCCACCGGGTACCAGGCCAATCTCGGGATCATCTCCACCATCGCCGGCAAGGGCGATTACGTGGTGCTGGATATCGACAGCCACGCCTCGATCTACGACGGCTGCGCGATGGGACGGGCCGAGATCGTGCCTTTCCGCCACAACGATATCGAAGCGCTGGAAAAGCGGCTGAAGCGCATTCCCGCCGAGGCGGGCAAGCTGGTCGTGCTCGAAGGCGTCTATTCGATGCTCGGCGATGTCGCGCCGCTGAAAGAGATGGTCCGCATCTCCAAGGAAGCGGGCGCGATGGTGCTGGTCGACGAAGCGCACTCGATGGGCTTCATCGGCGAACATGGCCGCGGCGTTGCCGAGGATCAGGGCGTGCTGGACGATGTCGATTTCGTGATCGGCACATTCTCGAAGAGCGTGGGCACGGTGGGCGGCTTCTGCGTTTCCAACCACCCCGATTTCGAGATCATGCGGCTGGTGTGCCGCCCCTACGTGTTCACCGCCAGCCTTCCGCCGAGCGTGGTCGCCACCGCCGCGACCTCGATCCGCAAGCTGATGCACGGGTCGAACAAGCGCGCGCACCTGTGGGAGAATTCCAAGCGTTTGCACGGCGGCCTGAAGGATCTGGGCTTCCAGCTCGGCACCGACGAACCGCAGAGCGCCATCGTGGCGGTCATCATGCCCGACCTGACCAGGGGCGCGCAGATGTGGGAAGCGCTGCTGAAGGAAGGGCTTTACGTCAATCTCGCCCGCCCGCCGGCAACGCCTGCCAACATGACGCTGCTGCGCTGCTCGCTGTGTGCCGAGCATAGCGAGGAAGAGGTCTCCACCATCCTCGGCATGTTCGAACGCGCGGGCAAGGCGGTCGGGATCATCTGATGCGGCGGAAAGCGCGCCTCGCGCTTGCTGCCTTCGCCGCCAGCGCGCTTGCCTGCGGGCCCGCCTCCGGCATCGTCGTCCGGCACGACGCGCCGCCAGCGCTCTATCGCGCGCAGGCGAGCGAGATTCCGGCCCTCGCCGACTGGCCCGGCAGCGGGCACGGTGTCCTGATCGCGCCCGCCTGGGTGCTGACCGTCGCACATACCGTGGCGGGCGATCGCCCCGACAGCGTTTCGATCGGCGGTCGGGACCGGGCGGTCGCGGAGGTGATCCTGCACCCCGACTTTGCGCCGCCCACGGGGCCGGGCCCGGACGGTTCGATCAAGCCCATCATGGATGCAAGCTTCGCGATGCGTGACATTGCGCTGGTCCGCCTGCGCAACCCGGTGACCGATGTCGCGCCGGTCGCATTCCACGAAGGCAAGGTTGCGCCGGGCGATGTGGTGACCCTGTTCGGAAAGGGACAGGGCGGAACCGGGCTGAGCGGCGCACTGAGAATCCATCCGCAACGCGGATCGCTTCGCCGCGCGCGCAACGAAATCTCGCAGGTCCTGCCCGAATGGATCGGGATCACCTTCGAGCGCGGAAACGCCGCGCTACCCGACGAGGGGTCGATCGGGCGCGGCGACAGCGGCGGGCCGCTGATGATGGCGGAGGACGGCCGGCTCGAACTGGTCGCCCTCGCCTCATGGACCTACTGGGATGGCGCGCCGGAGGACTATCGGGCCGGGGCATACGGCCTGACGACCTACCACACCCGTGTCTCCGCCTTCCGTGACTGGATTGCCGAGACGACAGGTGAAGTTGCGGCGCCTTCCTAGGCGTTCGCAGGCGTTCGCCGCACCGGGTTCACCGGGATGCGCAGATAGGCGACGCCATTGTCCTGCGCTTCGGGAAAGCGCCCGGCACGGATGTTGACCTGGACGGAGGGGAGCAGCAGCCGGGGCACCGCAAGATCGCTGTCGCGCGCCTCGCGCATGGCCACGAACTCGTCTTCGCTCACGCCGTCGTGCACGTGCACACTGCTGCGCTTCTGCTCTCCGACCGTGGTTTCCCACGCATAATCGTCGCGGCCCGGCGCCTTGTAGTCGTGGCACATGAACAGCCGGGTGTCCTCGGGCAGCGCCAGCAGGCGGCGGATCGAGTGGTAGAGCTGGTGCGCATCGCCGCCTGGGAAGTCCGCCCGCGCGGTGCCGAAATCGGGCATGAACAGCGTATCGCCCACGAACACCGCGTCCTCGATCTTGTAGGCGACGTCCGCGGGGGTGTGCCCGGGCACGTGGAGCACTTCCACGTTCAAGGACCCGATCGTGAAGGTCTCTCCATCCTCGAACAGGTCGTCGAAATCGGAGCCGTCGGTCTTCAGATCGTCGAGTCCGAAGACCGGGCGGAAGATCTTCTGCACATCGCGGATATGGGCGCCGATGCCGATCGTGGCGCCGGTCTTCGCCTTGATGAAAGGTGCTGCGCTCAGATGGTCGGCGTGGGCGTGGGTTTCGAGCACGCGGTCGACCGTCACGCCTTCCTCCTCGGCCGCGGCGAGGATCGCTTCGGCAGAGCGCACATCCGCCTCGCCAGAGGCAAGGTCGAAGTCGAGCACGGGGTCGATCACCGCCCCATGGGAGCTCTCGGGGTCCCAGACCAGATAGCTGACCGTGTTGGTCGGCTCGTCGAAAAAGGCACGAATGCGGGGGTTGGTCATGATGCGTCTCCTTCGGTTTCGTCGTTGACGCTTGACATATATTAGCGATTGCTTATTTAGCAAGTGCTAATGGAAAACGATACTCTTCTCGCCCCCGCCGACCTCGCCACGTTCGAGGCCAATGCATCCTCCGTCGCCGAACTGCTCAAGGCGCTCGGCAACACGCGTCGCCTGATGGTGATGTGCAAGCTGGCCGAACATGGCGAGATGCAGGTGAATGCCCTCGCCGGAGAGGTGGGCCTGTCCCAGTCCGCCCTCTCGCAGCACCTTGCGAAGATGCGGGCCGAAGGCCTGGTCGACTTCCGGCGCGAGGCGCAGACCGCGTGGTACCGCATCGCCGACCCGCGCTGCCGCACCCTGCTGGCGACCCTTCACGATCTCTATTGTCAGGAATGACCCCCATGACCGATACCCCCAACACCCCCAGAACCATCTCCCCCGATGAAGCCCGCCGCCTGATCGACGGGGGCGCACGCCTGGTCGATATTCGCGGGCCGGACGAGTTTGCCCGCGCCCGTGCGAAGGACGCGGAAAATCGCCCGCTCGACCGGATCGACCGGATCGATTGCGATGGCCCGATCGTGTTCATGTGCCGATCCGGCATGCGCACCGGCAGCAACGCGGGGCAGCTTGCGGGCTGCCACCCGGGCGAGGCCTTCCTGCTCGAAGGCGGACTGGAAGCATGGCGCAAGGCCGGCCTGCCGGTCGAGGAAGACCGCAGCCAACCGCTCGAACTGATGCGGCAGGTGCAGATCGCCGCGGGATCGCTGGTGCTGATCGGCGTTGTTCTCGGGCTGGCTGTTGCCCCCGGCTGGGTCGCGCTTTCGGGCTTTGTCGGCGCCGGGCTGGTCTTCGCAGGCACGACCGGCTGGTGCGGAATGGCCCGGCTGCTGTCGGTCATGCCGTGGAACCGGCGCGCGAGCGCCGCCTGACGCGAGGCGGCCTTTGAAATGGACATGGCCACCATCATCGTGACCCTGCTTTCCGGCGGTGTGATCGGCTTCGTGCTGGGGCTGGTCGGCGGCGGCGGCTCGATTCTGGCCGTCCCGCTGCTGGTCTATGCCGTGGGGATGAAATCGCCCCACATGGCGATCGGCACCGCTGCGGTGGCCGTGGCGCTCAATGCGCTGGTCGGCCTGGTGGGCCATGCGCGCGCGGGCAATGTCCGCTGGCAATGCGCGCTCAGCTTCGCGCTCGCCGGGTCGGCAGGCGCGGCACTGGGTGCGGAAGCCGGCAAGGCTTTCGACGGTCAGCGGCTGCTCGGCCTGTTCGGCGCGCTGATGGTCGTCGTTGCGCTCCTGATGATCAGGAAGCGGCGTGCGGCGGAGAATCCCGCAGTCCGCATGACGCGCGCCAATGCGCGGCCTATGCTTGCCCGGATCCTGCCTACGGGCCTAGGCACCGGGCTGCTGGCCGGGTTTTTCGGCATCGGCGGCGGCTTCCTGATCGTGCCAGGGCTGGTGTTCGCAACCGCAATGCCCCTTTCGCTGGCCATCGGCAGTTCTCTCGTCGCGGTAAGCGCCTTCGGGCTGACGACCGCCGGATCCTATGCCCTGTCCGGACTCGTCGACTGGGTTGTGGTCGGCTGGCTGGTGGCAGGGGGCGTTGCCGGCAGCGTGCTGGGCCGCGCGGCAGGCACCCTTCTCGCCGGGCACAAGCGCGTGCTGGAGGTCGGCTTCGCGATCCTCGTCGCAGGTGTGGGCCTGTGGGTGATTGCCGGATCGCTGGGCTGGCAGGGCGCGTGACCGTTTCGGTCACACAAGGGCCGGAACCGCTTGCCGCTCCTCTCGTCTGTCAGAGACACAAGGAGATTACCGAAATGGCAAATATCAGCGGCGGCAGTGCGAAATACGAAGGCTTCGGTAAGGACGGCAAGGGCCACGTCTCGACCGAGTCCGGCGCGCTCGACAACCAGCCCTATGGCTTCAACACCCGTTTCGAGGATGCGCCGGGCACCAACCCGGAAGAGCTGATCGCCGCGGCGCATGCCAGCTGCTTCACCATGGCGCTCGCCTTCCAGCTCGCGGACAAGGGGCATTCGGACGGCACGATCGAGACGACCTGCAAGGTTACGCTCGAAAAGGACGGCGACGGGTTCAAGGTCAGCAAGTCCGCCCTTTCCGTGAAGGGTGGCGGCGACGGGCTGGACAAGGCGACGTTCGAGGAATGCGCGAAGACCGCCAAGGAGAACTGCCCGCTCTCCAAGCTGCTCGATACCCAGATCACGCTGGAGACCGAATTTACCGGCTAACGGCGTGTGGCGGCTTGCCGCCTAGAAGTCCTCCAGCGTCGCGTTGGCGCAGGGATCGTTCGCGGTCCCTGCGTCATCGCTGTGCCCCAGCTGCGTGATGACGAGGAAGCCGCCCACCACCAGCACCACGAACAGCGTGGTCAGCGGCACCAGGTACTTGTCGATGAACTTCTTGATCGGCGCGCCGAACAGGCGGAACAGCACGCCCACCGTCAGGAAGATCAGCCCGCGCCCGGCGATGCTGGCGATGATGAAGGTGGCGAGGTTCATGCTTACGAAGCCCGCGGTGATCGTCATCAGCTTGTAGGGGATCGGCGTGCTGGCGGTGGCGAAAACCGCCCAGCCCCCGTTCGCATTCACCGTGCAGGCCGCCCAGGGGAACGCCTCGGTATATCCCAGCACGCCCAGCAGCCACAGCCCGATGCTTTCATAAAGCAGCGCACCGATCGCGTATCCGAAAAGCCCGCCGATCACCGAAGCGACGGTGCAGATCAGGGCGTAGCGGATCGCCTTCTTCGGTTCGGCGAGGCACATCAGGCCAAGCAGCGGATGCGGCGGGATCGGGAAGAAGCTCGATTCGACGAAGGCGAACAGCGCGAGCCAGCCCTGCGCATGCGGATGCGCCGCCTTTTCCATCGTCCATTCGTATAGTCCGCGCAGCATGGCCACTTCCTGTCCCTCGGCCCGATGTCGCGGCCAGTCCCCACTTTACCGCCGCTTAGGCGACCCCAAGGGGCCGCGCAAGAGAAACGGCAGTCGCTTGATTCACCTATCTGGTTATTTTCTGATTGACATCGCGACGCTCTTCGGTTAGGCAACGGCGATTGTGTCTTTTACGAACCCAAGCCTGAGAATGGCAGAAATGCGTGGGTTGGCTAACCGATTAGGCTAAGAGGAAGGCGCAAACTTTAACGCAGCGTCATTCCCGAGACTCTACTGCGTAGGCGCGGGAGGGGGCGCGGGCCGTACTGCGTCAGCTGCCCTATCTGCCACGACTTCAGCCGGAGAAGGGCGGTCCAGCGCCGCAAACAAAAGCGTCGCGACAAGCAAGGTGAACGCCCATGCAACTACGTTAGTTACAAGCTGCGGAAGCCAATTTGTCCGGCGGGTAACGTGTTCCCGCAGATCAGATTTCGCCGTTCCTATCGCATCAAGGGCTGCTGAGATTTGCAGCTCTGGCCGCGCCTCGTCGATGCTAGCTTCAATAACCTCGCTCAAGCGACGCTCGGCTGCGCTACGGTATGTTTCAACGACAGTGGGCGACGGGTTCCGCTTATGGCCCAACGTGGCTCTACCAGCTTCAGCGTCCTCACGGACGGCTCGCTTATACAAGGCGTACGCAAGCAAACCGACAACATCGTCCTCATCTTGAACGATGTTGTCGAACGCTAAGCTGTAGCCCTGCTCTTTGGCCTCGTCGGCCTGCTTTCGGAACAAGCTCTAAGCCGCCTCGTCGACACGACGCTTGGCGAGGGCCTTCTGCATGATGTCTTTGCGGACCACTTTGAAACCCTGCCGACCGGGGATTTCAACCTTGCTGATGACAGCAATTTTCCCTTGGGGGCGGCGCGTCTCTCCACGAGTCTCTGCCGGGAATAGCTTTTCAAAAAGCTGGGTCATGTGCGCCTCCTTCTGTCTAGGGTTTAACCTAACACGAGAATCTTGAACAGACAGAAAACGTCAATTTCGCTCTTGCGGTTCCTTGCCCTCGCGCTTTACGAGTTTGCCCAAGCGCTTCTTGAACGCCTCGGGATCGTCGTCGCACTCAAGCTCGCGCGCGGCTTCCTTGAATTTGTCGAGTTGACTTTCTGACTCGGGCTTAGCCATTTGTGCCTCCAGATGCATAAGCGCTATATCATATTCTGCGACGAGTCTGACGATAAGGGGCGCTTCTATTCCAATTTTTATGGGGGCATTCTGATTGAAGCCTCCAAACAGGAGGCCATTGAGGCTGAGCTTCAAGCCTGCAAAGATGCTCTAAATATCTTTCATGGTGAAATGAAATGGGAGCGGATCACCGGACCCTACGCTGAAAAATACATTCAATTCGTCAACGTGATATTCGACATTGTAGAACGCGGCGACATGAAAATCCGTATTATGTTCACCCAAAATCGGAATCTTCCAGTCTTGGAGGATTACCAAATTGGACGCGACTACTTCATGTTGTATTACCAGTTTATCAAGCACGCTTTCGGACTTCAGCACGCGGTCCCCGAAGGCGGCACGGCAGCGGCGGCAGTCTTGCTAGACGACGTCCCGCATAACGCCCAGAAATTCCATGACTTCAAGATGTACCTTTCCAGCCTATCGACATTCCCGAAATGGACGAGGGCGGGCTTTAGCATCTCCTACGATGATATTGCCGATGTAAACTCCAAGAACCACAACATCCTACAGGCTTTGGATGTCGTTCTCGGAGGCATGCAGTCCCGCCTCAATGAGAAGCACACCAAGCCACAGCCGCCCGCGAAGCGCCGCGGAAAGCGCACGAAAGCTAAGGCCGCTGTGTATGCGGCAATCAAAGATCGTGTGTGGCAAATTTATCCCCGATTCAATGTCGGGGTGAGCACTGCGACACTCGAAGGACTGCATATGCGCTTTGAGCACCCGTATCGGCATTGGCTATTCGTGCCATCGAATGCGCAAGTCGACCCGAGTCGCACCAAAAAGGCAATGACTCTTATCAAGGGTGGCGCAAAGAAAAAGTGACCCCACCAGGTTCTACAGTAGACCCCGCGCAGAGCGTGAGGTTTCAAACCTGGCAGGGTCAAACTACATATGGGTATTGACAGAGCTGCACAACACCAAATTGGCTCGTTCCGACTCGATTCTCCCCCGAAGTGTCGCAGATTAGCGCCACCTGCTCCGATTGCGAGGCTTGAAGCCCGGCAGCCAAAGTTGCTCGGCTCGTTTAGGCGCTTGCGTGAGGCCCTTCATACGTGAGGCGCTTACCGACGATGCCCTTCACCGCTTCCGCGCCACGCTGGCGGTCATCAAAGCCGTTGGCGGTGCGCGTATTGTAACGGAACTCGTATTCGGCAAGGTAGCGGTGCAGGTGATGCTCGGCACAGTGCTGGTACACGCCGCGCATACCGCGCTTGAAGATCGAGAATGCACCTTCAACCGTGTTCGTGTGGATGGTCCGATCAAGCGGGCTCACGTACTCCGAGCGGGCGTGGGTGGTCGTGCCGTGTTCGCTGAACTGGCGACCGATTTTCCGGTACATAGTGGCCTCGTCCGTCATGAGACGGGCTTCGCGAGCGATGTTGTTCAGCACGATAGGGTGGATCTGATCGGCGGTGCTGCGGTCGATCTTAAACCAACGGCTCTGGCCGCTGTCGCGATCCACCAGCGCGACGACACCATGCTTGTGGCCCCAGCCACGACGGTTGCCAACGTAGTCGCGCTTGTAGCCATAGTAGGTCTCGTCAACTTCGACCGCGCCACCGCCGCTACCGAACGGCTGCGCAAGATCGCCAGAGCGCATCGCCTCACGGATGCGGTGCATTAGGAACCACGCGCTCTTGTACTGGACCTCAAGGATGCGGCTCATCTGGTGGGCGCTGATGCCTTTCTTGCTCGACACCATCAGGTGAACGGCCTGGAGCATCTTGAAGAGCGGCAGGCGGGCATGCTCGAACACCGTGCCAACCTTGACGGTGAACTGCTTACGGCACTCGCCACACTTTTTCAGGCCGTGGCGCAGCTTGCCCTCGGGGTTCTTCTTGCTCGGCTTCGTGCGAACACCAGACAGGTCATAAACGCGGCCTCCAACCGTGCCGCAATGCGGACAGGTTACGCCATCGGCCCACACGATGCCTTCAAGGTATTCGAACGCCTTGGCTTCGTCGTGGAAATGGGGGCTGGAAAGTACCGACATTCTGCTTGCTCCTTACCCCTATGGTTATAGCGGCAAGGGCTGGGTTTGTAAAGTACACAATCGCCTAGGCAACAAGAAGATCGCGATGGTGCGGACGCCCCGAACGGGCGCAGCCTCTCGCCCGCTCACAGCCACTGCCACTTCGGGGCTTCCCATTCATGACCAGCAACAGGCGCGCCTCCCCGGCAAAGGCGGGGGCACGCAGGAACCTGCGCGTCACCGATACGCAGAAGAGCGCCGAGGGTGAGGGCCCGGCCAACAGGCACTGGCGGACATACTTCCTTCAGGCGCTTGCCGCGACCTCGAACGTCACCGCCTCGGCGAAGCAGGCCGGCGTATCTTCCGCCCGCGCCTACAAGGCCCGGCGCGAGCACGCGGATTTCGCGGCGGCGTGGCGGGCTGCGCTTTACGAGGGGTACGAGCATCTCGAGATGGAGGTGCTCGCCTGCCTGCGCGGCCAGGACCCGGAGCGCAAGCTGGACGTGGCCAATGCCATCCGACTGCTGGCCGCACATCGCGAGACCATCGCCGCCGAACGCGCGAAACGCCAGGGGCAGGACGAAGCGGCCGTGTTTGCGGCTCTGGAGCGCAAGCTCGCAACGATCCGCACGCGCCTGACCGGGACCGATGCGCAAGCGCCGGGCGACGAGGACGGCGCCGGGAGCCACTTATGACCGCCGATACGCTGGGCGCCCTCCTCTCCCTGGCACCCGCAGCGCGGTTCGACTGGTATGCATCGCTGACGCACGAGGAAGCGCGGGCCATCGCCTTCCACTGGCCGCTGTGGGCCCGGCCCGAACAGCTGCCACCTGCGGGCGACTGGCACACATGGCTGGTCTGCGCCGGGCGAGGCTTCGGCAAGACCCGGGCAGGCGCGGAATGGGTGCGGCTGTCCGCACGCAGCGAGCCGCAGGCGAGGATCGCACTGGTCGGCGCGTCGCTGGCCGAAGTGCGCAGCGTGATGATCGAGGGCGAAAGCGGCATCCTGGCAGTATCGCCCCCCGGCATGGCCCCCGCATGGGAGCCGAGCCTTCGCCGCCTGACCTGGGCGAACGGAGCGCAAGCCATCTGCTACTCCGCCGCCGAGCCCGAGAGCCTGCGCGGGCCGCAGCACGGGTTCGCTCGCCGCGCAGGCGCAAAAGGAAGCCACGGTGAACGAGGCGCTCGCGCGGATCGATGCCCTGCTTGCCCCGGCCGTCGAAGGGCGAGCCAGCTCCCCGCCCGTCGCCCCCGCGCCAGGCGAATGCTGGATCGTGGGCCCCCAACCGCAGGATTCCTGGGAGGAGCGCGAGGGTTCGGTCGCGTTCTTTTCCGCCGGAGCCTGGATGTTCGCCATGCCGAAAGCCGGTTGGCAGGTGTTCGACAAATCCTCCGGCACCACGCTGAGATGGATGGACGGTTGGCACGCGCTCACCCTTCCCGCCGCACCCGCCGGGGGCGGCGTGATCGACGAGGAAGCGCGGGCGGCGATCGTGGCTTTGGTCGACAGCCTGCGGGCCGTCGGACTGGGCTCCTGAGACGTTAGCGGGAACCGGTTTTTGGCTAAGACGTTGGGCGTGCGGGAGGAACAGGCTCACCGGCCGGCTTCCAAGATACTCGCACTTGCTTCTGAGGCAATCGTGCAACAGTGCTGTCGCTTTGCTCTAGTGGTAGCCTGCCTGCTTGCCTCTGAACTGGGGAAAAGTTAAGTGGGGGCCTCCTGGTGGCTCCCAATCATTACAAAAGGGGATTTTCAGTAATGCGCAATATCGTCATTGGAATGGCGATGGCTTCGACGATGCTCGCATCGCCGGCGCTTGCACGTGATGACTCGTTCTACGTGCAAGTCGAAGGTGGTCCGATGATCGTCCAAGACATCGAATTCGACGTCAACGGGGTCGCAAACGACTTCTCGGTCAACTCGGATGTGGGCTACGATTTCGGCGGCCTCGTCGGCTACGATTTCGGCCCCGTGCGCCTCGAAGCCGAAGCCAGCTATCGCGAAGCGGACATCGACGACGTCAATGTGGGCCTGCAGGGCTTCCCGCTGACCGCAACCGGTATCGCGCTCCCCGGCGTCTATTCCGCTGCGGGCGACGTCAGCTCACTGAGCTTCATGGTCAACGGCCTGTTCGATTTCGGTCCGGATGATGGCCTTCAGGGCTTCGCCGGCGGTGGTGTGGGCGTTGCTCGCACCGAAGCCACCGCGCAGGTCAGCCTCGGCAACCCTCCCGGTCTCGATGATTCGGATACCGGCTTCGCATGGCAGGTCCTGGCCGGCGTCCGCGCTCCGCTTAGCGACAACATCGACGTTGGTCTGAAGTACCGCTTCTTCAACGGTGAAGACGTGAATCTGGTCGATCGTTTCGGCGACGCCGTCGACGGTCGTTTCCGGTCGCACTCGCTGCTCGGCACGCTGACCTTCAACTTCGGCGCCCCGGAAGCACCGCTTCCGCCGCCGCCGCCGCCGCCGCCGCCTCCGCCGCCGCCTCCCCCGCCGCCGCCGCCGCCGCCGCCTGCGCAGACGTGCAACACCGGCCCGTACATCGTGTTCTTCAACTGGGACAAGTCGGACATCACGCCCGAAGCAGCCTCGGTTCTGAACAACGCGGTCTCGGCTTACCAGAACTGCGGCACCGCCTCGGTGATGCTCGCCGGTTACACCGACCGTTCGGGTACCGTGCAGTACAACCTCGGCCTCGCGGCACGTCGTAATGCTTCGGTCCGTTCGTACATGACCGGTCGTGGCATTCCCGACGCGCGCATCAGCAGCGAAGCCTTCGGCGAAGCGAACCCCCGGGTTCCGACCGCCGACGGTGTCCGCGAACTGCAGAACCGTCGCGTGGAAATCACCTACGGTCCGGGTTCGGGCATGTAATCGAGCGGATTTCCGCTACGAAATTGGAAAGGGGCCGGAGCGATCCGGCCCCTTTTTCGTTGGGCGAGTAGAAACAGGAGACTCGCCCCCATGATCCATCCCGCCAAAGTGACATTCTACGCCGCCAGCGCGCTCGCGCTTACCGCCTGTGCCAGCGTTCCCGATACGCAGAACGATCCTGTCGCCACCGCCGTCCTTCTCGACAATACAGGTGCGCCGACCGGCGAAGCACGCCTTTTCGCTTATGATGAAACGGTCGAGCTGGCCGTAACAGTTCAGGGGCTCGCGCCCGGAGAGCACGGCTTCCATCTGCATACGACCGGCCGCTGCGCGCTTCCCGACTTCACTTCGGCAGGCGGCCATCTCAACCCCTCTGACGAAGGGCATGGCCTGCTCGACGACGATGGCAGCCACATGGGCGATCTGCCCAACCTGGTGGTGGGCGCCAATGGCACCGCCACCACGCGCGTAACGATCGGCGGGCCGCGAGATTACGTGCTCGAATCGATCTTCGATGACGATGGCACCGCGGTTGTCATTCACGCCAAGCCCGACGACGGGCGCACCGATCCTTCGGGCGCGGCCGGGCCACGCGAGCGCTGCGGCGTTCTGGAGCCGACTACCTGATCGCTGTTGCCGGGGCAGGTACGCGCCTTTTCTAGGCGCGTACCTCTCCTCCCTGGCCCATCGCCAGGACGCGCTCCTGCGCAGCCGGCACCAGCTTGAAGGCGAAGAGGAGCAGAACCACGCCGATGGGCGCAATCCACAGCAGGCTCAGCATGCCCAACCCCAGGTCTTCGCCCGCCTTTGCCGATACGAGACCCGCAAGATAGGGCCCGAGCGCCAGGCCGACGAGCGTGGTGGCAAGGAAGAACGTGGCCGTCGCCACCCCGCGCATGCGCGGCAGGACGAGCGACTGGCTGGTCGCGGCGGCACCGCCGAGCGCACTCGACGCGAAGAGCTGCGCCAGCGCGGCCATGATCAGGAACACCGTGCGATCTTCGGTGGTGAACATCACCCAGATCACCGGGATCGGCGCAAGCAAGCCGAACAGCACAACATAGAGGCGTCCGGCCGGCATCTTGGTAAACAGCCAGTCGGCCACGCGCCCACCTAGCACGACGCCGAGGAAGCCCGTCACGGCAGCCGGCGCACCAAGAAGCAGGCCCAGCTCGCTCTTCGAAATCTCGAACACACGCTCGCCATAGGGCGCGCCCCAATACGACGTCGCATAGGACAGGAAGGCGACCGTGCCGTAGCCCAGGATCGTGCACAGGAAGGCAGGCGAACCCCACGTCAACGCGAAGGTTTCCGCATCGCGGGAGCGCAGGGCGCTCGCCCAGCTGAAGATCGCATAATAGCCGATCGCCAGCAGGAACCACTGGTCCGAAATGGCGACATCGAGGAACGGCACCCTCGCTGCGATTGCGCCCATGATGAAGCCTTGGCCCGACTGCACCAGCGACGTGATAAGCCATGCCGCAAAGAAGAACCCCGCGAAGCCCAGCACGTTGAACGCCAGCGCGGCGGCGCTGCGCCTTGCGGCGCCAACGAAGGTGAAGGGCGGGATGATCTGCAGCAGCTCTTCGAAAAAGCCGCGGAAGGGTCGCTCGACCGGCTTGCTCGGCATGCCGTCGATCAGGCCGCGGACGGGCTCTTTCAGCGTCAGCACCCACACCGCAAGCAGGATCCCCGGCAGGCCGACAGCGATAAAGGCAGCCTGCCAGCCCGCCAGGCCCAGGGGACCGCCGTCGGGAAACGACTCGTTCCAGTTCTCAACGATCAGTCCACCGATCACCAGCGAGATGCCGCCGCCGACATAGAGGCCCGAGGAATAGATCGCGAGCGCGGTGGCGCGAAGACGCGCGGGGAACCAGTCCGATATGAGAGAATAGGCGGACGGGCTCGCCGTGGCCTCGCCGATACCCACGCCCACACGCGCGCCGGAGAGCATCGCGGCATTCTTCGCGAAACCGGAAAGCGCCGTCATGATCGACCATAGGCCAAGGCCGATGGTCATCAGCCTCACGCGATGCCAGCTATCCGCCAGCTTCCCCAGCGGGATGCCGAAGAGCGAATAGAAGATCGCGAAGGCCGTGCCGTAGAGAAAGCCCAGAAACGCGTCGTCGACGCCCAGATCCGCCTTGATGTCGTTGGCGAGGATCGAAAGGATCTGCCGGTCGACAAAGTTGAGCACGTAGACAAGTACGAGCACCCCGAGCGCGTACCAGCTATAGGCAGGCACGGGCGCATCCGGGTTAGGAACCTGCGCATCTGCGGCAGCCGCAGGCTTCTCAATCTCGCTCATGAATCCCCTCGTCCTTGTCCTTATCGGGCCGGATAGGTCAGCCCATCCTCCAGCCCCGCAGCGGCGAAACCGCCAAGTCTCAGCCTGCAGCTATCGCACAATCCGCAAGGGAGGCCATCCCCCCTCGGATCATAACACGACCAGCTGAGCCCCGTGTCCAGACCGAGCCGGTCGGCTTCGCTCGCAATATCGGCCTTGCTCATGAACTGAAGCGGCGCGTCGATGGCGAAACCGCCCCCCTCGATCCCTGCCTTCGTGCCCAGCCGCGCGGCTTCCGCAAAGGCGGCAATGAATTCGGGCCGGCAATCGGGATAGCCCGAATAGTCGAGGGCGTTCACGCCGATCACGATCCGGCCCGCCCCGCGGCTTTCCGCGAAGGCAGCGGTGAGCGAGAGGAACACGAGATTGCGCGCCGGCACGTAGGTGACGGGGATATCCTCACCGACGCCATCCTTGGGCACGTCGATATCGGCAGTAAGGGCCGATCCTCCGAACTTGCGAAGATCCAGCGCGATCTCCGAATGGCTCGCAAGGCCCAGCGCCTTGGCGATATTGCGCGCAGCCTCGATTTCGCGCCGGTGGCGCTGGCCATAGTCTATCGTCAAGGCGTGGACCTGATGCCCGGCCTCTTGCGCCAGACCGGCCGCGACCATCGAATCGAGCCCCCCGGACAGGAGCACTGCGGCAATATTTTCACGAGCTGTGGCAGGCATGGACCAGTCGCTAGCGCCTGGCACGGCCTCCCGGCAAGCCTATCGCGCCTCCGGCGGGCGCACTCAGTCGGGAATGTTGAAGGAACGCGAACAGAACGCGCAATCGACCACGATGTCGCCCGCATCGTTACGCATGTCGGCGCGTTCTGCTTCGGGGAAGCGCCGGAGGACGGACTGGTAGTGTTCGATGCTGCACCGGCAGCCGCGCGTGAGAGGCGCGCCCTGGAAGACGCGCACCTCGGCCTCTTCGTGAAACAGGCGCCACACCAGCGCTTCGAGGGGCACCGTTTCGTCCAGCAATTCCTCGTGTCTGATGGACGACGCCATCACCTGGACATGTTCCCACTCGGGATGCGCCAGACGGACATGCAGCCTCTCGCGGCCGACCTCGCCATCGGGCAGATGCTGCGCCAGCAACCCCGCCGCCAGGGTGCGATCGCCTTCGGTCTGCACCGCTACTCGCACCAGCGTGGGCACCTGTTCGGACTGAACGAAATAGGTCTCGCACGCCTCGCCAAGCGTCTCCCCTTCCAGCGGCACGATCCCCTGATAGCGGCCGCCGCGTTCCGGGACGTCGAAGGTAATCGCCAGATAGCCTTCGCCGAACAGCGCGGGGAGCGAGGGATTGGCGCCCAGCCGGGCCAGGGCTTCCCCGTCGAATTCGGCATACCCGCGCACCGCGCCCTGCCGGTAATCGCATACCAGCAGGCTGACGGCGCCGGCCTTGGTCTGCGCCTGCATCGTCATCTGGCCCTCATCCTCGTCGATCAGGCTGCCGATCAGCGATCCGACGACCAGCGCCTCTGCCAGCAGGTGGCGGATCGCGGGGGGGTAATCGTGCGCGCCGAGAATTTCGGAGAGGGTTTCGTCCAGCCGCACGAGGCGCAGGCGCGCATCGCGATCGGGGATGGACGCGCCTAGCCAGCGGTCGGCGAAGGTTTCGGTCTGGGGGAGAGTTGTGTTCACGGCGCGCTATATGGGGATGGTGGGCGAGCACCCAACCCCCCTGTCGCCCTCACAGCTTTCCGAATGCCCAGAGCAGCACCGACTTCTGCGCGTGGATGCGGTTTTCCGCCTCGTCGAACACGCGCGACTGCGGCCCTTCGATCACGCTTTCGCTCACCTCGTCGCCGACATGGGCAGGCAGGCAGTGGAGGAAGAGCGCGTCCGTCTTCGCCAGTGCCATCAGCGCATCGTCCACCCGGTAGGGCTGCATCGCGTCGAGTTTTTCCGACGCATTCTCCTGCCCCATCGACACCCACGTATCGGTCACGATCACATCGGCATCGCGCGCGGCCGCCTGCGCATCCTGCGTCAGCGTCACCTGTGCGCCGCCCGCACGCGCCATCTCCACGAAGTCGCTCTCGGGCTCATAACCCGCCGGGGTCGCGATCCGCACGTTGAACTTGAAGATACCCGCCGCCTCGAGGACCGAGTGCAGCACATTATTGCCATCCCCGAACCAGGCAAGCTCAAGCCCCGGCAGCGCCTTGCCCTGCTCCACGATCGTCAGCAGGTCGGCCACGATTTGGCATGGATGCGATTTGTCGGTCAGCCCGTTGATGACGGGCACGCTGGCGTGATGTGCCATTTCCTCGACCTTGGCGTGGTCGTCGGTGCGAATCATGATCGCATCGACCATCCGGCTGAGCACGCGCGCGGTATCCGCGATGCTCTCCCCCCGGCCGAGCTGCATCGAGCCGCCTTCCATCACCATGGCGCTACCGCCGAGCTGGCGGATCGCGATGTCGAAGCTGGCGCGCGTGCGGGTGGAGCTTTTCTCGAAGATCATCGCCAGGACATGGTCCTTGAGCGGTGCGTCGGCATCGCCACGACCCTTGGGCCAGCCCCGGCGGGCGGTCTTGCGATCCTGCGCGTCGCCCAGCATCGCGGCCAGCGCATCGCCACCCGCATCGGACAGGTCGAGGAAATGCCGGGTACCCATCATGCGGGTTCCGGTATCGTGTAGTCCGCCGCGCCTGCCGACAGTTTGTCGAAGAACTCGTCCATTTCGGCGTCGCCGATGACGAGGGGGGGCAGCACGCGCAGCGTGTTGTCGCCCGCCGCCACGGTCAGCAGCTGGTGGTTATCGCGCAGGTGCTGGAAGAAGGGGCGGCTTTCCACCTTCATCCGGATGCCCAGCATCAGGCCTTCGCCACGCACCAGTTCGAACAGGTCGGGATAATTGCCGATGAATTGTTCCAGCCGCGCCTTCAGCCGCGCGCCCTTGTCGCGCACCTGTTCGAGGAATTCCTCGTTGGCGACCGCTTCCATCACCGCGACACCCGCCGCCATGGCGAGCGGGTTGCCGCCATAGGTGGAGCCATGCGTACCGAAGGTCATGCCGCGCGCCGCATGTTCGGTGGCAAGGCATGCGCCCAGCGGGAAGCCCCCGCCGATACCCTTGGCGCTCGCCACGATATCCGGCGTGATGCCGTAGAGTTCGTGCGCGTACATCCGCCCGGTGCGCGCGACGCCGCACTGGACTTCGTCCAGCACCAGCATCAGCCCGTGTTCGTCGGCCAGATCGCGCAGGCCCTGCATGAATTCCTGGCTAGCCGGGCGAATCCCGCCTTCGCCCTGGATCGGCTCGACCAGGAAGCCCGCGGTCTGCGGACCGATCGCCGCCTTGGCCGCCTCCAGATCGTCGAACGGACAATATTTGAACCCGCCCAGCAGCGGCAGGAAGCCCTTGTGCATCTTCGCCTGGTCCGACGCGCTGATCGTCGCCATCGTGCGCCCGTGGAAGGCGTTGGTGAAGGTGATCAGCTCGGTCCGGGCGGGGACGCCATCCTCGTGCTGGTGGAAGGCACGCGCGGTCTTGATCGCGGTTTCGACGGCTTCCGCGCCCGAGTTGGTGAAGAACACAGTGTCCGCGAAAGTCGCATCGACCAGCATCTGCGCCAGCTTTTCCTGCTGCGGACTGCCATAGAGGTTGGAGACGTGCATCAGCGTTTCCGCCTGGCGCTGGATCGCGCCGATCAGCCCTTCGTGGCTATGGCCGAGCAGGTTGACCGCGATGCCGCTGGCAAAATCGAGGTAACGGGTGCCGTCCTCGTCGATCAGGTGACAGTGATCGCCTTTGACCGGGCGAACATCGCAACGGGGATAGACGGGCATCAGTGCGGGGATCGACATGGCAACTCCAGAAAACTCGGGGGAAACGACAAATGGCGGCTCCGTGAAGGAGCCGCCATCTGAAATTCTATCGACGATCTATTGTTTCAACCCGTGCGGGTCAAACCCGCAGGGGCCGAAGCATCATTCCTGAACCGGAACGAGGTTGACCGCCGAATACTTGCCGCGTCGGTCGACCTCGAGGTCGAACTCGTAGCGTTCGCCCTCGTTGATCTGCGACAGGCCGGAACGCTCCACCGCGCTGATATGGACGAAGGCATCGGGCTGCCCATCGTCGCGCACCAGGAAGCCGAAGCCCTTCATCGAGTTGAAGAACTTCACCGTGCCGGTCGCCTTTTCGCCGGTCAGCTCGCGCCGCGGAGGGCCGCTGTCAGCGCTGGCGCCTGCCCCGCCGCCGCCGCTTACGGGGATGACATCACCCACGACCTGCAGGTCCTGCGCGGAAATCTTGCCGCCGCGATCGACGAGGTTGAATTCCAGCTCCTGACCCTCGGCAAGACCTTCAAGGCCAGCGCGTTCGACGGCGCTGATGTGCACGAACACATCGTCCCCGCCGCCTTCCTGCTGGATGAAACCGAAGCCCTTCTGGCCATTGAAGAACTTCACTTGGCCCTTGCCGGTGCCGACGACCTGGGCGGGCATGCGGTTGAAGCCGCCGCCACCACCGCCGCCGCCGCCGCGCGGTCCACCACCGCCGCCGCCGCCGAAGCCGCCTCGGCCACCGCCGCCGCCGCCACGATCCTGGAAACCGCCGCGGTCGTTGAAACCGCCGCGATCCTGGAAGCCCCCGCCCCCACGATCGTCGAATCCGCCGCGATCCTGGAAACCGCCGCCGAAATCACCCCCGGGGAACGGCTCGAACCCCTCTTCGCCGATGCTGTCCCGCTTGTCGCGCCCGCGCCGACGTCCTTTATCGTAACCCATAACTCGCCAAAAACCCTGCTACTTCCATCCGTCCTCAGTTCGAAATCCCGGCGGGCGCGGACGGCCACCTACCGGCATTGCTCGTTCGGCAAACGATCGACGTTTAGCGCAAATCCCCGCCAAGCTGTGACCACCTTTACCGCAGAACGCGGCCCGGCGCGAACCAAATCGCCAAGGCCGCAAGATTCCGGAGTATTGTGACAATTTCGAACGGGCCCGCCGGCCCTGCTTGCGCCCGGCGAGCAGCCGGGGCATTGCCCGATTCCATGGATATCTCCGCACTGTCGGCCCATCGCGCCGCCCAGACTGCGCCGGTCGCGGCGATGGACGGCAAGTCACGCAAGCCGGTGCTTTCCGATGCGATCCACCGCCCCGTCCGGCGCGAATCGGTTGCAGCAAGGCCACACTGAGCGCGATGGACCCGGCCCTGCTCCAGCTGCTTGGTTCGCTCGGCGCGATTCTCGTGCTGGCGGCAATCGCCTGGGTGCTGAAGCTGGGCCAGCCGCCGCTGCTGGAAGACGCAGCGCACGCGAGGGCTCTGGCGCGCGAGGCGGATTCCGGGTTCGATCCTGCCGAAGCCGCGCTTTCGCGGGACAAGGCGGCGGCAATCCTGACGGACGGCGAGGGGCGGATCATGGTGCTCAGGCGACACGGCACGCACTTCGCCGCACGCATTCTGGAACCGGGCGCGCGCGCGCGCTGCGATGGCCAAGCTCTCGTCGTCACGACGACCGATCGGCGTTTCGGCGAAGTCCGGCTCGATCTGGCCGGGGATTCCCGGTCTTGGGCCTCGCGTATTGGCGCGCTAGGATAGGTGCATCATGCCCGATTTCGACCCTGTATCCTACGCGATCCCGGCTTTCGTCGCGCTCGTCCTGATCGAGATGCTGTGGGCACGCTGGCGCAGCCCGCAGGCGTACGAGCCGAAGGACACGCTGGTCAGTCTCCTCTTCGGACTGGGCAGCACCATTGCCGGGCTGCTACTGGGCGGCTTCGCGCTGGCCATGTTCATTGCCGCCTACGAGTTCCGCCTGTTCACCATCGGCTGGGAGTGGTGGGCATGGCCGGTCTGCTTCGTGCTGGACGATCTCAGGTACTACTGGGTGCACCGGTTCGGCCACCGCAGCCGATGGTTCTGGGCGAGCCATGTGAACCACCATTCCAGCCAGCACTACAATCTCAGCACCGCGCTGCGGCAAACGTGGACCGGGGCGTTCACGCTGGGCTTCGCATTCGCGTTGCCGCTGGTGCTGCTGGGCTTCCACCCCGGGATGATCGCGATCTGCGGCGGGTTCAACCTGATCTACCAGTTCTGGATTCATACCGAGGTGATCGACAGGATGCCGCGCTGGTTCGAGGCGGTGATGAACACGCCCAGCCACCACCGCGTGCACCACGCCACCAACCCGCGCTATCTCGACCGCAACTATGCCGGCGTCTTCATCGTGTGGGACAGGATGTTCGGCACCTTCGAGCCGGAACGCCCGCGCGAGGAAGAGCCGATCCGCTACGGCATCGTGAAGCAGCTGGGCAGCTTCAACCTGTTGTGGGCGGTGTTCCACGAGTGGATCGGCATGCTGCGCGACATCTGGCGCGCGCCGTGGAAGCACAAGCTCTCCTACCTGCTGCGCGAACCCGGCTGGAGCCACGACGGCAGCCGCGAAACCTCCGACATGATCCGTGCGCGCTGGCAGGAGCAGCAGGCGCCTGGCTCGCAAGAGCCTGTCCCGCCGGAAGGGGCCCCTCCTGCCCAAAAGCCGATTGCGGGGCCGCGCCGCGCAGCCTAACCTTTCCGTAAACGGAGAGAACATCTCCATAGAGAGAGGGCAGGCGCGTGAAACAATACGACTATATCGTGATCGGCGGCGGCAGCGCGGGCTGCGCAGTCACCGGACGGCTCGCCGTGGGCGGGACGCGCAGCGTGTGTCTGGTCGAGGCGGGCGGGCGCAACAACACCATGCGCATCAAGACGCCCGGCATGATGCCCTTCCTCGGCTCCCGGCCGAACTACCTGTACGAAACCGTACCGCAAAAGGGGCTGAGTGGGCGCATCGGCCATCAGCCGCGCGGCAAGGGGCTGGGCGGTTCTTCGGCGATCAACGCGATGGTCTATATCCGCGGCAATGCCTGGGATTACGACAACTGGGCCGCGATGGGCTGCGACGGATGGAGCTTCGCCGACGTGCTCCCGTGGTTTCGGAAATCCGAAGCCAACGAACGCGGCGAAAGCGATTATCACGGGGCGGGCGGGCCGCTTTTCGTGTCCGACCAGAAATGGCCCAACGAAGCCAGCCGCGCCTTCGTGCAAAGCGCCGCCGCGCTGCAGTTGACCGAGACCGACGATTTCAACGACGAGCGGCAGGCAGGCTTCGGCATCTTCCAGGTGACGCAGCGCGACGGAGAGCGCTGGTCGGCGAGCCGCGCCTATGTCGAGCCGATCCGCCATCAGGACAATCTCGACATTCGCACCAACACCCTGGTCGAAAGGCTGATCGTCGAGGGTGGGCGCGTAACCGGGGTGGCGATTCGCCAGGGCCGTCGCAGCGAAAAGATCTATGCCCGGCGAGGCGTGGTCCTCTCCGCGGGCGCCTTCAACTCGCCGCAGATCCTGATGTTGTCGGGGATCGGCCCGGGCCGTCATCTCAACGCGCTCGGCGTGCCCGTTGTGCTCGATCGCCCAGCGGTGGGCAGCAACCTGCAGGACCATATCGACTATGTTTCGTGCTGGGAGAGCGAGAGCCGGGTGCCCATCGGCAGGAGCGCGGAAGGGACGCTGCGCATGGCGCGCGCGGTGCTGGAACACCGGCGCAGCCGGTCCGGCCCGATGACCACGCCCTATGCCGAAGCGGGCGGGTTCTGGACCGTGTCCGCCGATGCCCCCGCGCCCGATGTGCAGTGGCACTTCGTGCCCGCCATGCTGGAGGATCACGGGCGCGAGAAGGTGAGCGGCCACGGCGTCTCGCTGCACGCCTGTGTGCTGCGCCCGGAAAGCCGCGGCACGGTACGCCTGGCCAGCCGGGAGGCGAGCGATGCGCCTGCCATCGATCCCAACTTCCTCGACGACGAACGCGATATCGTGGTGCTGCGCGAAGGCGTGCGCCTCTCGCACAGGATCGCGCAGGCGCCGCCGCTCGCCGATTACGGGCTGACCGATAGACACCCGATCGATCTGGCGGACGATCAAGCGCTCGACGCGCTGATTCGCGCCCGCGCGGACACGGTCTACCACCCGGTGGGCACCTGCCGCATGGGATCGGACGAGGATGCGGTGGTCGATCCCAAGCTGAAGGCGCGCGGGCTGGACGGCCTGTGGATCGCCGATGCTTCGATCATGCCCAAGATTGTCTCGGGCAACACCAACGCCCCCTCGATCATGATCGGGGAGCGGTGCGCGGACTTCGTGATCGAGGCGGAAAAGGCGACCTGAGCCGCGCTTTCTCCCGCCCGGACGAGCTCAGTAGGACTGCGCGGGAGCCGCCGTGCCGGTGAAGTCGAACAGGTCTTCGCCGACTTCGAGCGTGGGGGGCACCGAATCGATCGGGCGGCAGAAGCCCTGCTCCACCGATGTTTCGATGCACACGAAGCGGTCGTATTCGAACCGCGCGCGCGCCCAGGCGGATACGCCGTCGATCCGGGTATACTGGCCGTAGACCGCGTAGACGGGGCTGTTCTTCTTGTCGCTCTCCCGCTCGACATTGCGCAGCGTGCCGGGACGATAGGCCTCGCCCGGTTCCACGAAATAGCCGTGCAACTGCAGAATCGCGTCGAGCCGCGATTCGCCCGCGCCTTCCCCGAAGGCGATGCCGCCGAACCGATCATAGGCATCGATCAGCTGCTGCGTGCGATCGCGCTCGTAGAAATCGATGGTATTCACGCCGACCGTCTCGAACGCGAGATCGATCTGCTCGGGCGCGTTGGGCACGCTGCGCACGGTGCCGATGAAAGCCTCGCGGTCGCAGCGGCCACTCCAGACGGAGCCGTCGGCGGTGTCGAACAGGCGGCAATTGGCGCCGTTGCGGCGGCCGATCAGCGTCGACGGGCGCATTCCGCCGGTGCCGCGGTACTTGCCCTTCACTATGTCGCCATCGAATTCCAGATCGGCCTGAAAGCTGCCGCCGATCAGTTCGGGGCAGCCGCCTTCGCGCTTGGGGCACTTGGTATCGGTGCGGCGTGGAGTACCCGGTACCGTCGCGATGACTTCGCCGCTGTGGTTGCCGAAATACTGGACCTTGCCCTGGAAATCCTCGGGCAGACCACCAGTGGCGGCCGGAGTGACGACTTGCGCCGATGCGGGCGCGACGCCGAGGACGGCAAGCGAAAGTGCAAGAATTAGCGAACGCATGAAGGTTCACTCCCCATCATTGCTTGTGGCGTTAACCATAACATGGCCCGCCATCTTCCAGAAGCACTGCTTTCCTGAAGGGGAGATTTACGTGGGTGCCAGCGCCGCTATCCGGCATCCTCCCCGGCGATGTAACGGTCGGTGGGCCGGGTTGGCAGCCCATCGATGCTGGTGGTGCGCTCCGCCACCCTGGCCTCCCACTGGACCGGATCGGACTGCGCGTGCGCCTTCTTGAGCGTGGGACGCTCGGCCTCGTAGGCCATGAAGGGAACGCCCCAGCCGCAGGAGGTCTGCACGCTTTCGACGGCGATATCGAAGATCTGGCGCGTGCCGGGCAGCAGGGTGAAGTGCTGCGCCAGATCCTGCCACCCCGCATCCTGCGGCAGCACCGCACGGCCTCGACCATAGATCCGCAGAATCAGTGCGGGCCGATCGAAGTTGCAGAACATCAGCGTGATGCGCCCCCCGTTTTCATTGGCATCCGCGATGAGATGCGCGTGCGTCTCGTTGCCCGAGCCTGCGAGATCGAGATAGGCGACCCGGTCCGGTGCGAGCACGCGAAACGCGTCGTAACCCTTGGGGCTGAGGTTGATGCGCGCATCGGGCGCGGCGGTGGCGACGAAGAACACCGGCTGCTTCGCGATCATCGCGATGTGCCTGTCCGTCAGCGTGTCGAAGAAGTCGGCCATGCACGGAAAGTTACCCCGCAACACAACATCCGTCACCTCCGCGCGCGGGGGACGAGGGGGCCTTACCGCTCCTTGGTGGCCGAGAACGTCAGGTCGGGGTTCTTCTCCGCCTGATAGTTCACATCCCACGGGCTCTTGGCGAGGAACACCATGTCGCCGTCGCGGTCTTGGGCAAGATTGGCGCGGTTGAATTTTTCGAATTCGTCCATCGCCTTCTGCTCGCCCCGAACCCAGCGCGCGGTCGCAAATGGCGCGGGTTCGAGCGCGGCTTCGACCTTGTACTCCGCCGCCAGCCGCGAGATCAGCACTTCCAGCTGCAGCTGGCCGACCACGCCGACAATGTGGTTCGCGCCCAGTTCCGGGTAGAACACCTGGATCACGCCTTCTTCGGACAAGTCATCCAGCGCCTTCCTCAGCTGCTTGGTCTTGGTCGGATCCTTCAGCTGCACGCGGCGCAGGATTTCGGGCGCGAAGTTGGGCAGGCCGGTGAAGCGGACCTCGTTCTTCTCGCTCAGCGTATCGCCCACGCGCAAGGTGCCGTGGTTGGGAATGCCGATAATGTCGCCGGGGTAGGCATTGTCGGCAATCTCGCGGTCCTGCGCGAAGAACAGGATCGGCGAATGCACCGCGATGGGTTTGCCGAGGCCACTGGGCGTCAGCTTCATGCCGCGTTTGAAGGTGCCCGAAACCTGCCGCATGAAGGCGATCCGGTCGCGGTGGTTGGGGTCCATATTGGCCTGCACCTTGAAGATGAAGCCGGTGACCTCGTCGCGATCCGGCGCAATCTCGCCATCGTCGGCGGGCTGCGGGCGCGGCGGCGGCGCGAACTTGGCGATCGCGTCGATGATCGCGGTGACGCCGAATTCCTTGAGCGCGCTGCCGAAATAGACAGGCGTCAGGTCGCCGTTGCGATAGGCCTCGAAATCGAACGGGGCATAGCCTTCGCGCGCCAGCAGGCCCTCTTCCGCCACCCGCGCAACGCCATCATCGCTGAGATATTCGCCGAGCTTTTCATCCTCCGGCCCGTCGACCTTCACGGTCTTGCCCTGGAATTCCTTGCTGTCGCCCTCGGGCAGATACAGCTCGTTCTCCTCGAAGTCGTAGACGCCTTCGAACAACCCGCCCATGCCGACCGGCCAGCTCATCGGCGCGGTGTCGAGCGCGAGCTTTTCGGCAATCTCGTCGAGCAGTTCGAACGGCTCGCGCCCCTCGCGGTCGATCTTGTTGATGAAGGTGATGATCGGGACGCTGCGCAACCGGCAGACCTCGAACAGCTTGAGGGTCTGCGCCTCGATACCGGCTGCCGCGTCGAGCACCATGATCGCCGAATCGACCGCGGTCAGCGTGCGGTAGGTGTCTTCGGAGAAATCCTCGTGCCCCGGCGTGTCGAGCAGGTTGAAGGTGATGCCGTTCCGCTCGAACGTCATCACCGAGGACGTGACCGAGATACCGCGCTGCTGCTCGATACTCATCCAGTCCGACCGCGCCCGGCGCGCAGCCCCGCGCGCTTTCACCTCGCCCGCAAGATGGATCGCCCCGCCGCGAAGCAGCAGCTTCTCGGTCAGCGTGGTCTTACCCGCGTCGGGGTGCGAAATGATCGCGAAGGTACGGCGTTCGGAGGTCATCACATAATCTCGTCATTCCCGCGAAGGCGGGAATCTACAGCCGGTTCGCGGAGGGTCAAAAGGAAGCTGGACCCCGGATCAAGTCCGGGGTGACGAAAAATAGTCAGTTCTCGTCCCGCGCCACGCGGAAGCCCGCGAAGTCCTGCGTCACCGGCATGATCTCCAGCCGGTTGATGTTGAGATGCGGGGGCAGCTCGGCGATCCAGCGGATCGTTTCGGCAATATCCTCGCCCGTCATCGGGTGCGTGCCCGCGTAGAATTCGTCCGACTTGTCCTGGCTGCCGGTGCGCACGGTGGTGAATTCGGTCTCGACCATGCCCGGCTCGATGCTGGTCACGCGCACGCCGGTGCCGTGGAGGTCCGCGCGCAGGGCCAGCGTGAAGTGGTTCACGAAGGCCTTGGACCCGGCATAGACATTGCCGCCCGGATAGACATAGCTGCCCGCGACCGAGCCGATATTGACCAGCGCACCCTTCCGCTCGATCAGGCCGGGCAGCAGCTTTCGCGTCAACCGGACCATCGCGGTCACATTGGTGTCGATCATCGTCTGCCAATCGTCGAGATCGGCCTCCTGCGCGGGGTTCAGCCCCTTGGCGAGGCCGGCATTGTTCACCAGCAGATCGATCCCGCGCCAGTCCTCGGGCAGCCCGTCGATCGCCGCATCGCGAGCGGCGTCATCGGTGATGTCGAAGGCGAGGCCGAGGAACTTGTCGCTCCCCAGCTCTTCGCCCAGCGCATCGAGCCGCTCCTGCCGCCGCCCGGTGCCGATCACGCGCCAGCCATTGGCGGCGAGCAGCCGTGCGGTGGCCCGACCGATCCCTGCGGTCGCTCCGGTAATCAGTGCGGTTTTCATGCTCTCAACTCCGCTCCGGTCTTCGCCGCCGCCTTCACGACCGCGTCGGAAATCGCCTTCAGCTCTTCGTCGGTGAAGCTCTTCTCGCCCGGCTGGAGCGTGATTTCGAGCGCGAGCGAGGTCTTGCCTTGCGGAACGCCCTGCCCGTCGAACCGGTCGAAGATGCGCGCATCGACGATCCGCTGCTTGTCCGCCCCGCGCACCGCCTTGACCAGATCGCCTGCGGGCATTGCGCTATCGACCAGGAAGGCGAAGTCGCGTGTGACCGGCTGGAGCGCGGGCGGGCTGTAGGTGGAGCGAGCGAATTCGGCGCTCTTCTTCGCCGGGATCGCATCGAGGAAGATCTCCGCCGCGACCACCGGCCCGTCGACGTCGAACGCCTTGAGCGTTGCGGGATGCAGCGCGCCGAAGCGGGCGAGCACCTTCTTGGGGCCGAGCCGCAGCGTGGCCGACTGGCCGGGGTGGAACTGCGCGCCAGCCTCGCCCATCACCATCAGGTTGTCGACCGGCGCACCCGCTGCTTCGAGCAGCGCGAGCGCCTCTGCCTTGGCGTCGTAGGCATCGAAGCCCTGCGCCTTGCCGGTCGCCCAGCCGCGCGGCGTTTTCTCGCCCGCCAGCACCAGGCCGAGCGTCGCACGCTCGTCGCTATGGCCGCCTTGCCCACGGAAATAGCGCCGCCCGATCTCGAACAGCCGCACACCCGCAGCACCGCGATCCGCCGCGCGCTTGGCCGCGGTCAGCAGGCCCGGCAGCAGCGAGGGGCGCATGGCCTTGAGGTCTTCGCTGATCGGGTTGTCGAGGACCCACAGATCGGCGCCATCAGCGAAATGCTCCGCGTCGGGCACGGGCAGGAAACTCCACGTCACCGCCTCGTACAGACCGCGCGCCGCCGCCGCGCGGCGCAGCTTGCGCTGCACCAGCTGTTCGGGCGTGGCGGTCGGCTTGGCGACGCCGGGCGCGCGGGTCAGCGGGACGCTGGCGACCTTGTCGAGCCCTTCGATCCGGACGACTTCCTCGACCAGATCGGCAGGCCCTTCGATGTCGTGGCGGCGCGGCGGGCAGGTGACCTGCCAGTCCGAACCGACCTTGAAATCGAGCGCGGTCAGGATCGCGCGCTGGCGGTCACCGGCCACTTCGACCCCGCCCAGCTTCGCCGTGCGAGCCGGGTCGAACTGGACGACCTTGGGCTCGACCGGCGGCTGGCCTGCGCGCACCACCTCGGTCGGAGTGCCGCCGCAGGTCTTCACGATCAGGTCGGTCAGGATCGCGAGCCCTTCGTCAAGGAATTCGGGGTCCACCCCGCGCTCGAACCGGGTGCGCGCATCGCTCGTCAGGCCCAGCTTGCGCCCGGTCACGCCGATCCGCGCCGGGTCGAAGTACGCGATTTCGAGCAGCACGTCGGTGGTCGCTTCGGTCGCACCCGAATGCTCGCCGCCCATGATGCCGGCGACATCGTGCACGCCCGCGTCATCCGCAATCACGGTCATCGTGTCGTCGAGCGTATAGGTCTTCTCGTTCAGCGCCTCGATCTGCTCGCCATCCTTCGCGCGGCGGGCGACCACCGGGCCGGTGAGCTTCGCCAGATCATAGACATGCGCGGGCCGCCCGAAGGCGAGCATCAGGTAAATGGTGCAATCGACCAGGGCCGAGATAGGCCGCTGACCTGCCGCCTTGAGGCGACGCTGCATCCACTCAGGGCTCGCGCCGTTCTTCACGCCGCGAATCACGAGGCCGTAGAAGGCGGGGCAGCCTTCGGCATCCTCGGTGCGGATTTCGACCGGGCACGGGCCTTCACCCGCGATCTCGTCCGCTTCGACCGGCTTGAAGGTACCAAGGCCCGCCGCCGCCAGATCGCGCGCGATGCCCATTACGCCCATGCAATCGGGCCGGTCGGGGGTGATCGCCACGTCGATGATCGGCGAGGCTGCGTGATACTCGGCGAAACTCGCGCCGACCGGCGCATCGCCGGGCAATTCGATAATCCCGTCGTGCTCCTCGCCCAGCTCCAGCTCGCGCACCGAGCACATCATGCCGTTCGATTCGACGCCGCGAATCTTGGACTTGCGCAGCTCCATGCCGTTGGCGGGCACCACCGCACCCGGCAGGCCGAGCACGCCCTTCATCCCGGCGCGCGCATTGGGCGCACCGCACACGACCTGCAGCAGATCGCCCTCACCGGTCGAAACCGAGAGAACCTGCAGCTTGTCGGCATCGGGGTGCGGCGCGGCAGTCAGCACTTCGGCGACGGTAAACCCGGCGAGCTTTTCCGCCGGGTCCTCGATCCCTTCGACCTCGTGGCCGATCGCGTTCAGTTTGTCCGCGATCTCCTGCACCGAGGCGTCGGTTTCGAGGAAATACTTCAGCCATTCGATCGAGAACTTCATGCGCGCGCTCCCACACCGCCCGAAAGCGTCGGTTGGTCGAAGGGCGAGAAGCCGTAGTGCGACAGCCAGCGGCCATCGCCATCGAAGAAGGCACGCAAGTCGTTCATTCCGTATTTGAGCATGGCGAGGCGGTCGATCCCGCAGCCGAAGGCGAAGCCCTGGTATTCGTCGGGGTCGAGCCCGGCGGCCTCGATCACCCGCGGATTGACCATGCCGCTGCCGAGCAGCTCCATCCACGCGTGCCCTTCGGCATCGCCATGGCCGCCGACGACGCGGCGTCCGCCTTCGTTGGAATAGCCGACATCGACCTCCACCGATGGCTCGGTGAAGGGGAAGTAGGACGGGCGCAGGCGCAGCACGATATCGTCACGCTCGAAGAAGGCCTTGAGGAAGGTCTCCAGCGTCCACTTAAGATGGCCCAAGTGAATGTCGCGGTCGATCGCGAGCCCTTCGACCTGGTGGAACATCGGCGTGTGGGTCGCATCGCTGTCGCTGCGATAGGTGCGACCGGGCGCAATGATGCGCACCGGCGCGCCTTCGTTCACCATCGTGCGGATCTGCACCGGCGAAGTGTGCGTGCGCAGCAGCATGCGGTTGCCGTCCGCGTCGCGGTCCGGGAAATAGAACGTGTCCATTTCCGCGCGCGCGGGGTGCGTTTCCGCCATGTTGAGCGCGGTGAAATTGTGCCACTCGTCCTCGATCTCGGGCCCGGTGGCGACCGCGAAGCCGAGATCGGCGAAGATTTCCGCCAGCTCGTCCATCACCTGGCTGACCGGGTGGACCGAGCCCTGCGGCATCTGGGGCGCGGGCAGCGTGAGATCGAGAACTTCGGTGGCGAGCCTGGCTTCGAGCGCGGCAGCCTCCAGCACCGCCTTGCGATCCTCGATCGCATCGGCAACGCGGGCGCGCATCCCCTGCAGGCGCGGGCCTTCGGTCTGGCGCTCTTCCGGGCTCATCTTGCCCAGCGTCTTCATCAGCGCGTTGAGCCAGCCCTGCTTGCCCAGCGCCTCCACCCGGATCGCCTCGACCGTGTCGAGATCGTCGGCGGCGTGTAGCCGCTCCAGCGTCTCGGTGACTTTTGCTTCGTGTTCGGTGCTCATTATGGGCCGCTCGCTAGACGAATGGGGGGCAAAGAAAAAGCGCCTACCCGGGTGGGTGGCGCTTCCTCTTTTTCAGACAGGCTGGATCACTCAGGCGGGAAGCGCATCCTTCGCCTGCTTGATGATCGCCTTGAAGGCCGCTTCCTCGTTCATGGCGAGGTCGGCCATCACTTTGCGGTCGAGTTCGATGCCGGCCAGCTTGGTGCCGTGCATGAACTGCGAATAGGTCAGGCCTTCCTGGCGGACGGCTGCGTTGATGCGCTGGATCCACAGGGCGCGGAAGTTGCGCTTCTTAACCTTGCGGTCGCGATAGGCGTACTGGCCGGCCTTTTCGACCGCCTGACGCGCGACGCGAATCGTGTTCTTGCGACGACCGCGATAACCCTTCGCCTGGTCTAGGAGGCGCTTGTGCTTCTGGCGCGTGGTGACGCCGCGTTTGATGCGAGGCATATTCTATATCCTTCTGAAATTCGTGGGACGCGAGGGCTCTTGCCCTCAAGCGATCACTTCAGCCCGTAGGGGGCCCATTTCTTCACGTGGTCGACATCCTGCTTGGCAAGCAGGTCGGTGCCACGGTGCTGGCGGATATACTTCGCATTATGGCTGATCAGCCGGTGCCGTTTGCCGACGGCGCCATGCTTGACCTTGCCGGTCGCGGTGAACTTGAAGCGCTTCTTCACACCGCTCTTGGTCTTAAGCTTGGGCATTTTCATCTCCTTTACAGAGACACGTCCGAACCAGCCCTGGCAGCCCTTACAGCCAGACCGGTGGTGAATCACGTGTCGGTGAAGGCGCGCGATCTAGCGATTCTGTGCCGAAAAGCAAGTCAGAAGTGGGCGAGGTAGCCGCCGTCGACCGCCAGCACCTGCCCGGTGATGTAGCTTGCATCGGGCGAGGCGAGGAAGGCGACCGCGCCCGCGATCTCTTCCGGCTGGCCCCAGCGGCCTAGCGATGTGCGGCGCTTGAGGTGCGCGGCGATATCCTCGTCGGCGACCATCTGCGCATTGGTCTCGGTCGCGAAATAGCCCGGGGCGACCGCGTTTACCGTGATGCCATGGGCCCCGAGCTCCGCCGCGAGCGCGCGGGTCAGCGCGTCGAGCCCGCCCTTGCTCGCGGTGTAGGCCACGTCGCCGCGCGCGATCTGGCCCGCGATCGATGACACATTGACGATCCGCCCCCAGCGGCGCTCGATCATCCCCGGCGCTACGCGGCGCGCGAGATCGAAGGGTGCGGCGAGGTTGGTCTCGAGCATGGCGGAGAAAGCCCCGCGCGGCAGGTCCGCCAGCGCGCGCCGGTCACGCATCCCGGCATTGTTGACGAGAATGTCGATCGCGCCCGCCCTGCTCAGCGCCGCCTCGCACGCCGCTGCGTCATCGAGGTCGAACACCAGCGGTTGCGTTCCGCCGCCGACCGCGCGCAGCGCCGCCTCGTCGCGGCCCGATACGAACACGCGTGCGCCGTTTGCCGCCAGCCGCAGGGCGATTTGCTTGCCCAGCCCGCGCGCCGCGCCGGTCACCAGCGCGGTGCGCCCGCTCAGATCCAGATGTCCCCCCGCACTCATCCTAGTGCTCGTAGATCATCTTTCGCGTCATGCCACCATCGACGTTGATCGCCTGCCCGGTGACAAAGCCTGCGCTGAGCAACCAGTGCACCGTGTCGGCAATATCGGCGGGGCGACCGACGCGGCCAACCGGGTGCTGCGCCTTGTCCTTCTCCCGGTGGTCGACCTTCTCGCGCTCGGTCTCCTTTTGCCAGTTGCGCGTCTCGATCCAGCCCGGGCGGATTGCATTGACGCGAATATCCGGGCCGAGCGAGACGGCCATCGCATGGGTCAGCGCGTCGAGCCCGCCCTTGGCCGCAGCGTAGCCGAAGCAATCGGGCTCGCTCATCACCGCTCGGGTGGAGGAGATGTTGACGATACTGCCATCGGTCCCGCGCCGCAGCAGCGGCAGGCACGCGCGGCTGCACAGGAAGGCGGCGGTCAGACTGGCATCGATCCAGCTCTGGAAATCGGCGAGCGAGAGGTCTTCGAGCGGCCCGGCATAAGGGTCGGCAATGCCCGCATTATTGACCAGGCAGGTCAGCGGCGTGCCATCGAGCCATTCGGACAGGCGGTCGGCAGTGTCGATCACATCCGCCTCGCGTCCGGCATCGCCCGCGATCAGCAGCAGATCGCCGTCGAGCCCCTCGCGCAGTTCGGCAAGTGCCTCGCCGTCGGGATCGATGCCTGCGACCTTCCAGCCGAGTTGCGTGTAGAAGACGGCGAGGGCGCGGCCGATGCCATTGCCGATGCCGGTGATGAAGATGCTGTTTTTGCTCATGCTCCTGCCAACGGCACTGGGCGCGAAACGTGCCGGTGAATGAAGGCCGGTCAGCTAAAAGCGGTGCGGCCCGTGTCTCTCAGCCAGGCGGCAAAGCTGCCGCCGGGGATCGCTTCCGCACCCGGCGGAACGGCGCGCGCATAGCAATAGGCAAAGGCGCTGGTGCGCGTGCCGTCGGCCAGCGTCACGTCGATTGCGCGCCGGACATATTCGGCGCCCGCGCCCTCGTGCGCATTCTCGAACGCGTCCATCGCCGCCCAGTCGACGGCGTTGGCTTCGTGGACGAAACCATGGACCTGCGGCCCCGCAGGATCATGCAACAGGATCGGGTAGCAACCGCCCTCGCTCTCTCGCCCGACAGCATAGAGCGAACCGCGAACGCACGCAGGCTGGCCCGGCCCCAGCCCGGCGATCAGCCGCGCTGCGTGGCCTTGTGCCAGCTCCTTTATCAGCACGCCGTAGACGAACAGGCGCATCAATGCCCGTGGTCGCCGGCCTCTTGGGAATGCCCGGACAAAGCTTCGAGCACATCCTCCAGCCGCGCGGGGTCGCCCAGAGCGATCACGCTGCCATCGCTATCCGCGTCGAGCGGATGGCCCTGCCAGTCGGACATGGTGCCGCCTGCGCCCTCCACGATGGGAACCAGTGCGGCATAGTCGAACAGCTTGAGCCCCGATTCGCATACGATATCGAGCTGGCCGTTCGCCAGCAGGCCGTAATTGTAGCAGTCGCCGCCATAGACGATCATGCCCTGCCGCTTGTTGCCGCCGACCGCGTGGGCGAGCCGCATGTAGGCATCCGCGCCCTGCGCATCGAAATAGTGCGGGCTGCTCGTCGCAAGCATCGCCGCGTCGAGGCTCTTGCAACTGCGCGTGCGCACGTCCTTGCCGTTGAGCGTGGTGGGCGCGCCGATCCGCCCGACCCAGCGCTCCCCGATGATAGGCTGGTCGATAATGCCCAGCACGGGCCAGCCATCCTGCAGCAGCGCAATCAGCGTGCCGAAGATCGGTCGCCCGGCGATGAAGCTGATCGTGCCGTCGATCGGATCGAGCACCCATTGCCGCCCCGAACGGCCCTGATGCTCGGGATACTCCTCGCCCACGATCCCGTCCTGCGCGTATTCCGCCATCAGGATCGCGCGCATCGCGTCCTCCGCCTCTCGGTCGGCAACCGTCACCGGTGAGGCATCGCCCTTGAACTCCGCAGACGCCTTGCGGAAATGCGGGCGAATCGTCCCCCGCGCGGCGTCGGCCAGCCGGTGGGCGACAGCAAGTTCGTCGTCGAGTTTCACTAGTCGAACAGACTGGAAACCGAGCTTTCGTCCGCAATCCGCCGCACCGCCTCGCCGATCAGCGGGGCGATGGTAAGGTAGCGGATGCGCTTGGCGTCTTTGGCGGCTTCTGCGGCGGGGATCGTGTCGGTCACCACCAGTTCGGTCAGCTGCGATCCGTCAACCCGCGCCACCGCGCCGCCCGACAGCACGCCGTGGGTGATGTAGGCGGCGACCGATTCGGCACCCTGTTCGAGCAGCGCGTCGGCCGCGTTGCACAAGGTGCCGCCCGAATCGACGATATCGTCGATCAGCACGCAGTGGCGGCCCTTCACGTCGCCGATGATGTTCATCACTTCCGATTCGCCGGGCCGGTCGCGTCGCTTGTCGACGATGGCGAGCGGTGCGTTGTCGAGCCGCTTGGCCAGCGCGCGGGCGCGCACCACGCCGCCCACGTCGGGGGAGACGACCATCAGATCCTTGTCGCCGTAGCGCGCCTGGATATCCGCTGCCATCACGGGCGCGGCGAACAGGTTGTCGGTCGGGATGTCGAAGAAGCCCTGGATCTGGCCTGCGTGCAGGTCCACCGCCAACACGCGGTCTGCGCCTGCCTGCGTGATCAGGTTGGCGACCAGCTTGGCCGAAATCGGCGTGCGCGGGCCGGGTTTGCGATCCTGCCGGGCATAGCCGAAATAGGGGACCACCGCCGTGATCCGCCGCGCCGAGGCGCGCTTGAGCGCATCGATCGCGATCAGCAGTTCCATCAGGTTGTCGTTCGCCGGGAAGCTGGTCGACTGGAGCACGAACACGTCTTCGCCGCGCACGTTCTCGTGAATCTCGATGAAGACTTCCTCGTCCGCGAAGCGCCTTACGCTTGCATCGGTCAGCGGAATTTCAAGATAGCCCGCAACGGCGCGGGCCAGGGGCAGGTTCGAATTGCCGGCCATCAGTTTCATAAGGGGGTCAGTCCTTGTTGCGCGCGGAGCGGGATCGGTTCGGCGGCTAACCCCACGGTCACGCGATTGCAACAGAGCGATCGACGAGGTTTCCGGCAACTCAACGCTTCGGCCCGCTGATCGACCACGCCACGAGCCGCCCGTGCCAGACGTCGACCCGCTCTGCCTCGATACGCCAGGAGACTCTCCCGACATGCGGCACCAGTCGGCCCTCGATCGTGCGAAAATCGCCGAACTCGCCGTGCCATTCTCGCTCGTGGAAGACCCCGCCCTCCTGCCGTGGCCTGCGTCCCGCCACCCGAACCGGCAGACCTGTCTCGTCGAGGTGGAAGATGACCGTAGCCTCGATTGCGTCGATCGTGGCGCTCACCGCCAGTCGCCCTTCACCCTGCGCTTCCCACTGAAGTTCGGAATTGGCGAGGATGGCGTCGGGTGCCCACGGCATCTCGGCGAGATATCGCATCACTTCGCCCTTGAGCAGCGGGACTGAATATTCGGACCGTGCGAGAGGGATCATGCCCAACGCGGCGACCCTGCCGATTGGCGTGACCCCGTCGAGAGCATCTTCGACGTGGATGAAGCCCAACGGGCCGACCCCGGCCCGCCACGCAAAGGCGCACCGATCCACGGCAATGTGCTGGCGCGCCTTGAAACGCATCCACCGGGCTCTTGAATCGCTGCGCAGCCGACCGGTCTGCCGCAAGAGGATCGAACCGCCATATCGCGGCTCTTCGATGCCGAGCCGGTGCGCAAGTGCCACGGCTTCGGCAGGCACATGACCCGGTGCGGCCACTGGTCGCGCCCTACCGCGCCCGGTGCTCGCTCTTGATCCAGCGCACCGTGCCGGAAGAAGAGCGCATCACCACGCTTTCCGTCGTCATCCGGCCTCCCGGCAGGCGCTTGACGCCTTCCAGCAGCGATCCGGAGGTAACGCCGGTGGCGGCGAAGATGCAGTCGCCCTTTGCGAGCTCGCCCAGCGTGTAGATCCGGTCCAGATCCTCAACGCCCCACTTGGCCGCGCGCGCCTTCTCGTCGTCGTTGCGGAACAGCAGACGGCCGTTGAACTGGCCGCCCACACAGCGCAGCGCGGCGGCGGCCAGCACGCCTTCGGGCGCGCCGCCCTGGCCCATGTACATGTCGATCGTCGTGTCCGGATCGGTCACGGCAATCACGCCCGCCACGTCGCCATCGCCGATCAGAGTCACGCCGCAGCCCAGCTCGCGCAGTTCCGCGATCAGGCCCTCGTGACGCGGACGGTCGAGCACGCAAACGATGATGTCTTCGGGCTTCACGCCCTTGGCCTCGGCCACCGCCTTCACGTTCTCGGTCGGCGATTTGGCGAGATCGATGATGCCTTCCGGATAGCCGGGGCCGACCGCCAGCTTGTCCATGTAGACATCGGGCGCGTTGAGCAGGTTGCCCTCTTCTGCCGCCGCCAGCACGGCAAGCGCGTTGGGCCCGGCCTTGGCGGTGATGGTGGTCCCTTCGAGCGGGTCGAGCGCAATATCGATCTTGGGGCCGGTTCCCGGTGCACCGCCCACCTTCTCGCCAATAAACAGCATCGGCGCCTCATCCCGCTCGCCTTCGCCGATCACCACGGTCCCGTCGATATCCAGCTTGTCGAAGGCGCGCCGCATGGCTTCCACGGCAGCGGCATCGGCGGCCTTCTCGTCGCCGCGCCCGACCAGCTTCGAAGCCGCAATCGCAGCTTTTTCTGTCACGCGAACCATTTCGAGCACGAGCACCCGGTCGAGTTCGTTCGTCTTGCCATCGCTTGCGGTGTTCATAGGTGATTCAGCCCTTCTGGTATGCTTGGCGGTCCTGTGAGCGCCTAGTCCGGGAGCGGGGCCGTGTCGACTGGATCGAAGTATTTGCACGCCGCTTTGCTCGCCTTCATGCTGGCGTGGCCCGGCGCGTCGGGGGCGCAATCCTCGCAGCCCGCGGAGCAAAAGGCGGGTTCGGCGGATTTCGTGGGCCCGCTGCTCGAACGCGCGAAGGAAGCCTACACGCTCCCCGAGCCCGAACCCGAAAACCCCGCCGACTGCGAAATCAGCGAAGACGAAACCCTCATCATCGTGTGCGCCCCGGTCGAAGCCGATGCGGAGCGCTATCGTGTTTCATCGCGGCTGGAGGAGGGCGACGACAGCCACCTGTCCTGGGCCGGGGAAGCGCCCGATGTCGCGGGCCCCGGAATCTTCAGGGGTCCTGCGACGGTCGGCGGATTGTGCATCGTGCCTCCGTGCCCGCCGCCACCGGTCTACATGATCGACGTGACCGCGCTGCCCGAAGCCCCGCCGGGATCGGATGCGGACCGGATCGCACGGGGGCTCGCGCCGCGTGGCAGCCGGTATGACGAAGGGGAGGCCCTCGTCGAAGCGGAGGCGATTGCCGGAAATGCCACGGATCGGCCCGACACCGGGCCCGCCACCGATGCCGCAGACGAGGAAGGCACTACGCCGCAACCCTAGCGCGTACGAACGATCGGGCTCAATTCATCAGGAGCGGCATGGCCAGCGGCGTTTCGACGATGCTCGGCGAATCGCCCAGACGATGCAGTGCATCCCTGATGTTGCGGGCCGGAGCCTTGTGCGTGACCAGGGCAATCATGATCCCGGCCTCGCCGGTGTCCTCGCCATTGCCCAGATTCTCGCCTTCCTGAATCAGGCTCTGAATGCTCACCCGCGCATCGCGCATCGCGGCGGCCAGCTCGGCCAGCACGCCGGGGCGATCCGCGACCACGAAGCGCAGGTAATACCGCGCCTCGCGCGATCCCGAATCGGCGCTTTCCGCGCTTTCCAGGCTGGATGCGGGGACCCCGAAAGCCGGGCGCGCATCGCCCCGGGCGAGCGCGACGATATCGGCAACTACCGCGCTGGCAGTCGATTCGCTGCCCGCGCCTGCGCCCTGCAGCAGGATCGGTCCCGCGTAGTCGCCCTGGGCCAGCACCGCGTTGGTCGGCCCGTCGATTCGCGCCAGCGGATGATCTGCGGGCAGCAGGCACGGACGGACCCGCTGCAGAAGGCGAGCGGGCGCGCCATTCCGGCGTTCGAGATCGGCCATCGCGACCAGGCGGATGACGAATCCAAGCCGTTCGGCCTGCGCGATATCGGCAGCCCGCACATCGCGGATGCCTTCCACCTCGACGCTGCCGAAATCGGGCCTGAGCCCGAAGCCGAGCGCAGCAAGGATCGCCAGCTTGTGCGCAGCGTCTCCGCCACCGACGTCGAGCGCCGGGTCGGCTTCCGCGTAACCGAGCCGCTGTGCTTCGGCGAGGGTCTCGGCAAAATCCTCGCCCGAACGCTCCATCGCGGAAAGGATGTAGTTGCTGGTGCCGTTAAGGATTCCCTCGATCCGGTCGATCCTGTTGGCGACCATGCCTTCGCGCAGGGTCTGCAGGATCGGCGTTCCCGCGCAAACCGCGGCTTCGAAGGCGAGCGCGGCGCCGGTACGCTCGGCAGATCCGGCCAGGGCGAGGCCGTGTTCGGCGATCATCGCCTTGTTCGCCGTGACGAAGGATCGGCCCGCATCGAGGCTCGCCCTGGCAAGATCGAGCGCGGGGCCCTCCGTGCCGCCGATCACCTCGACCACCGCATCGAGCCCGTCGAAGTTCGCCAGTTCGACCGGGTCCTCGCACCACCGGTAACCGGAAAGGTCGATCCCGCGATCGCGCGCCGGGTTCCGTGCGCTCACCGCCGCTATTTCGATCCGCCGCCCGCTGCGCTCGGCCAGCAGATCGGCGTGTTCGTTCAGCAGGCGCACAACGCCGGTGCCGACCGTGCCGAGCCCGGCGATGCCAAGTTTGAATGCTCTGTCCATGGCGCGACGCGATTAGGCACCGCATGCGCGAAGGCAAGCCCCCGGGGATATTTCACGGACCTGTGGCAGCGCGACGCGCGAGATCAGTAGGAGAGCGTCGGGGCCTCGCGCAGGCGCGGGCAAGGGCCCAGTTGCGACAGGACAAAGCGGTAATCGTCGCTCGCCCGTGCGCGGTCGGCCGGCTCGCGGGCCAGGTTCGCCTCGCTCGGCAGCGAACGCGGCAGCGCGCAGGCCAGACGATAATAGGCGAGGCTGCCCTCGGCCGGAACGCTGGCCGCCTGATCCACGATTTCGGAGAAGGATACGCCCCACACCGGCGCCATCCCGGGCCGCCGCACCACGCTGATCGCGGCCGGAGAATCGTCGACCGTTTCCAGGAATATCTGGGTTTCCGATTCGCCTGCGAGGGTGCCTGCGACCGAAAGCGCATCGCCCACACCCACGATCCGGGGGGCTGCACCGGGCGCCACAAGCTGTGTCAAAATGGCACGGGTGCGCTGTTCCAGCGCATCGTTCCAGAGCAATTGCGCATCCGGCGCGACCAGCTGGATCTCCCCCGGCCTGCGCGGCACGGGGCGAGCGAACAGCAGCACCTCTTCCTTTTTCAGCTTCGGCTTGCGGCCGCGCGCATCATACGGAAGGTCCACCAGGTAACGCACGCGCTCGCCCACCGAACTCGTCCCCGAGATCAGACCGATCGTGTCCGCTTCGATATAGAAGCGCGCATGGCCCGGCTTCAGTCCGGGCGCACGTTCGGGCGGCACCTCGCTCTGGCGGCGCACTTTGGCGCGCAGGACGAGATCCGAATAATCCGCCAGGTCGATCAGGTCCGCATCGCTGGCCTGGGTCGGCGCGGCGGCCGCGCTGCCCGAGTTCTGCGCCGCAGCGGCGGCACCCGGCAAGGGGGCTGCGGCGAGCATGGCGGTGGCAATAAACGGGGCGAGGAACTTCACGGCACTCTCCGGAATTGAGCCTGTCGGAACGCGTTATATAATTCCACTGACAAGATTTTCAGTCTGGAGACACACTTCGCCGTGAATCCTGACTGAACCGACAAAGGGTTTGCAGAGGGTAATCATCCTGTTTAAGACCCGGCCGGTCCGGGCGGACGGTAAGAGATGGCCCGGCAACGGCCCCTCTGGCTAATTAAATTGCGGCTTCGGCGTGTCCGGGGATGCAAACGATTGACCTGAGGGGACCGATAATCGCCGTCCGGGGCAGCCGCCGGACATGATCGCCGGGCCGCGCCCGGTGTTTGATGGAGTGATGCGACTGCATGGCTTATTCAGACCAACAGATGAGCGGCAACAAACTTGTCGCGATTATCATCGTTGTTCTCATCCACCTTGGTCTGTTCTGGGTGCTCTTGGAGTATCTCGGAATCAGCAATACCAAAGAGATCGTCGAACGTGTGACCACGGTCGATATCGAAGAACCCGAGCCGCCTGAGCCGGAGGATGAGCCGCCGCCACCAGAAGAGCCGCAACAGGAAGTTGCGCCTCCACCCCCGGTGGCACCGCCGCCGCCGATCTCGGTGGCCACAAACCCGCCCCAGGTGCGTACGCAGCAGACGATTCCGCCGCCCGCACCGCCGGCATTGCGGATTCCGCCTGCCGCGCCGGTAGCGCCTCCGGCGCCGCCGCCGCCGCCGCCGCCACCGCCGCCGCCTTCGCAGGCTCGCGGTCTGTCGCCCGACAACCAGGGCCGCTGGGCCGGTCAGATTCAGGGTGACTATCCACAGCGTGCACTCTCGCGCGACGAGGAAGGCATCGTGACCATGCGCATCACCGTCGACACCAGAGGTCGGGTCAGCGCATGTTCGGTCACGGGCTCCTCGGGCTCGAGCACGCTGGACGATGCGGCGTGCCGCGGGATGCGGCGCTACGCGCGCTACAACCCGGCGCTGAACGCAGCCGGCGACCCCATCCAGGCAACCACGACGCAGTCTATCCGCTACGTGTTGCCGAGGTGATTTTCAGGAGTGGCGCGCATCCTCGCGTGGGGAAATGCGGATGCGCGTCGGTTTGTTTTAATTAGCCATTCTTTTTTGGAGAGTTCGCGATGTTCATCAATCTTTTGGCGGCCGCCGGCGAGGCAGCACCGGAAACCCAGTTCGGCTTCATGGAAGCGATGGAGCAGGGCGGCCCCGTCGCCTGGGCCATCCTTACCGTGCTTGTCATCCAGTCGATCGGTTCGTTCTATATCCTCATCACCAAGTACCTCGAGCAGGCCAAGGTGATGCGGCAGTACAAGAAGGTGCGCACCCAGTTCTGGCGTGCCAACACGCTGGACGAAGGCGCCACCAAGCTCGACAAGAACAGCGCATGGCGCCAGATGGTCGACGACGGCATCGAAGCTCAGGCCTCGCACGGCAAGATGACCGACAGCCTGGAAGCGCACGACTGGATGCACGGTTCGCTGCAGCGTTCGCAGGACCTCATCATGTCGCGCCTGAATGGTGGCCTGGCCTTCCTCGCCACGGTCGGCGCGACCGCGCCGTTCGTCGGCCTGCTCGGCACCGTGATCGGGATCTACCGCGCGCTGATCAACATCGGTCTCGCCGGTTCGGCCTCGATCGACAAGGTTGCCGGCCCGGTTGGTGAGGCGCTCATCATGACCGCGATCGGTCTGCTGGTCGCCGTGCCCGCCGTGTTCGCGTACAACTGGCTGCAGTCGCGCAACAAGCGGATTGCCGAGCTGCTGACCGGCTTCTCGACCGATCTGCTCGCCTACATCAACTCGAACGGTGCGGTGAAGCCGATGACGGCTGCATCCACCCAGCAGGCCGCCAAGACCGCCAAGAAGTAATCTGGCAGGGCCGCCCCGCGCAGCGCGCGTAGCGGGCGGCCCCGTTCAGATCATTCTCAGGTCACTCAAGGTACAGGACGCAGACCATGGCGATTTCTTCGGGAGGCGACGGCAACACGCCGATGGCGGACATCAATACCACTCCGCTGGTGGACGTGATGCTGGTGCTTCTCATCATCTTCCTGATCGCGGTTCCGGTCGCGATCCAGACGATCGAGAAACTTGAAATTCCGATCTTCGAATCACGCGAATCGCAGGACAAGGTCGAAAACCTTCTCCTGACGGTGAGTACGACGGACAGCAACGGCAATGCCGCGGGACAGCCCGGCTTCACCGGTGCCGCCCGTGACGGCGACTGCCGCGTGTATTTCAACAACACGACGCCCGTCACGTCCGAGGAACTGTACGACCAGTCCTTCGAACGGCTCGACAGCATCGTGCAGCGCGCCGGCGGGCCGGAAGCGATCATGAACGACCCGGAACTGATTCCGCAGGTTCATATTCGCGGCGACGTCAATGCACCCTGGCGGTGTGTGGCTGGCGCGATCTACAATGTTCAGGCTGCCGGATATCCGACCGTCGGGTTCATTTCGAACCCGGTCGACCCCGGCTGATCCGACAAGACTTAGGAGACCACTACCATGGCTATGTCAGGCGGCTCGGATGATGGCGCCCCGATGATCGACATGAACATGACGCCGTTGATCGACGTCCTGCTCGTGCTGCTCATCATGTTCATCATCACGATTCCTGTGGCTACCCACGCGGTCAATATCGACCTTCCGCAGCCCAACCCGAACGATGCCCAGCAGGACATCGACCCGGTCAAGAACAAGGTCGTGCTGACGCAGGACGGCGAAATCCTGTGGAACGGCGAAACGATCAACCAGGGCCAGCTGGCACGCAACCTCCAGCTGACCACCGAGATCGATCCCGAGCCCGAACTCCAGTTCGAACCGGAACCGCTCGCCAGCTACGACCTTTCGGCCAAGACGCTGAACATCATCAAGGCTTCGGGCGTGACCAAGTTCGGCTTCGTCGGCAACGAACAGTACCGGACTTTCGGCAAGTAAGCCGGTAGCAATCCGACAGGCCACGCACCCCGTGGCCCAACGACAAGGGGCGGAGCGATCCGCCCCTTTTTCGTGCCCGCTGGTGACACTTGGAGATTTGCGGTACTCTCCCGATTGCAGGCCGAATGGTCGGCCGCGTCATGGGAGAGTGACAATGGCCACTACAACGATGTCCCCCGCGCCCGAACCTATGGGCGCAATGAACATGACCCCGCTGATCGACGTCCTGCTCGTCCTGCTGATCATGTTCATCATCACCATCCCGCTGGCGGCCCATGCGGTCGAGATCGACGTCGGGGTGGGGTCCGAAGGCACGGTCGACCCCGTGATCAACAAGGTTGTGGTGACCGATGGCGGCGCGGTGCTGTGGAACGGGGAACCCGTCCAGCAGGCCGAACTCGTAGGCAATCTGGTCGCCTCGGCCAAAATGGCGCCCGAGCCCGAATTGCAGTTCGAACCTCAGGCCAACGCAAGCTACGATCTTTCTGCCCGCACGCTGCGCACGATCGAGGCTTCTCCCGTGACCAGGTTCGGCTTCGTGGGGAACGAGAAGTACCGCGAGTTCGCGGCCGAGTAGCGCGAGACCAGGGCGCGGGATCGGCTAATCGGCCGGTCGCATGGCTTCGGCTGCCAGGCTGTCTGCCTCCAGCAGAAGCTCATCATCGACCGAACCCTGCGGCACGCTCTCGCGCCCGATCATCACCATGACCGGCACCGCCAGCGGGCTGACCCGGTCCAGTTCGACGTGAACGAGATCGCCCTGCGCGCGATCGAGCAGATCGCCCAGCCGCCCCACGTCCGTCATCCGGGTACGCGCATCGGCCCATGCGGCCTCAAGCAATACGTGATCGGGCTCGTACTTGCGCAGCACGTCGTAAATCAGATCAGTCGAGAAGGTGACCTGCTTGCCGCTCTTGCGCCGGCCGGGGTGCTGGCGTTCGACAAGCCCTCCGATCACCGCCACCTCGCGGAAAGACCGCCGCAACAGGTGCGAATCCTGCACCCAGTCCACGAATTCATGTGCCAGGATGTCTGGCGATAGCAGGGGTGCCGGGTTCTTCACGGGCTTGAGGCCCCACACGGCCAGCGAATAGTCGTTGGCGACGAAGCCACCGGGCATCAGACCGCGATCCTCCATCCGCTTGGTGATCAGCATGCCGAGAGACTGGTTCGCGTTCCAGCCTATGAAGGTATAGTAGACGGTATAATCGCGCCCCGCCCTGGGGAAACTCTCGACCACCAGATTGTCCGGCCCCGGCATGGCGCTGCGCCAATCCTGCATTTCCAGCAATTCGCGCACATCGTCGGGGAAGCGGCCCCAGCCTGCCCGGTCGACCACCATTTCCCGCACGCGGCCGGCAAGGTGCGTGGTCAGCGGCATGCGGGCGCCGCCATAGCTAGGAATCATCGCGGCCTTGGTGGAGGCACGGACGATCACCTCCATGTCGCGCAGCTGCTCCACCTCGAGCGAGGTGCCCGCGAAGGCGAAGGTATCGCCCGGGGATAGCTGCGCCGCGAAATTCTCTTCCACCCGGCCGAGCGAGCGGCCGTTGCGAAAGCGCACCTCCAGCATCTCCGCATCCATGATGATGCCTGCGTTGAGGCGGTGGCGTGCGGCATGCTGCGGGTGGGTGAGGCGCCAGGTCCCGTCACGGTCGCGCACGATCCGCTGGAACCGGTCATAGGCCTTGAGGGCATACCCGCCCGTGGCGACGAAGTTGAGAACGCGCGCGAACACCTCTTCGTCGATCCAGGCAAACGGCAGACAGCTGCGCACCTGCGCAAGGAGATCCGCCTCGTCGAAGGGCGCGGCGCAAACGCAGGCCATCACATGCTGCGCGAGCACGTCGAGCCCGCCCTCGCGGAAATCCTCCCCATCGCGCTGTCCTTCATCGACCGCGTCCTTGGCGGCCTGCGCTTCGAGAAATTCGAACCGGTTGCCCGGCACGAGGACAGCGCGACTTGGCTGATCGAGTCGGTGGTTGGCCCGCCCCACGCGCTGCAACAGGCGCGAGGAACCCTTGGGCGCGCCCATCTGCACCACGCAATCGATATCGCCCCAGTCGACGCCCAGATCGAGACTGGCCGTCGCCACCAGCGCCCGCAGTTCGCCGGCTGCCATCGCGGCCTCCACCTTCTCGCGCGCCTCACGGCTCAGCGAGCCATGATGAATGCCGATGGGCAGCTTGTCGTCGTTCACGTCCCAAAGATGCTGGAAAATGTACTCGGCGAGGAAGCGCGTGTTGGTGAAGACCAGCGTGGTGCGATTCTGCCGCAGAAGCTCGTAGAGCTGGGGAATAGCCCATGTCGCCGCATGCCCGCCCCAGGGCACCCGGTTCTCTTCCGGCAGCAGGATCTCGACCTCGGGCGGCGCCCCCGGCTCGCCCTGCACCACCGCCACCCGGTCGATCTCACCCCACGGGGCAACCCATGCCCTGAAGCCTTCTTCGTTGGCTACCGTGGCGGACAGCGCGGCGCGCTGCATATCGGGCGCGATGGCCTGCAACCGCGCAAGGCACAGGGCCAGCAGATCGCCCCGCTTGCCGGTGGCGAAAGCGTGAACCTCGTCGATGACGATGCGCCTGCAGCTGGCAAAGAGATCGAAGCTCTCCGGGTAGGAGAGCAGCAGCGAGAGGCTTTCCGGCGTAGTCAGCAATACGTGTGGAGGCTTGTCGCGCTGGCGGCGCTTCCTGTCCGACGAGGTATCGCCGCTGCGCGTCTCGGCGCGGATCGATAGCCCCATTTCTTCGATCGGAGCGATCAGATTGCGCGCAACATCCTGAGCGAGGGCTTTGAGGGGCGAGACATAGATCGTGTGCAGCCCATCGGGCGGCGGGGCATCGCCGAGGCGCGAGGGCGTGAACGCGGCGAGCGTGGGGAGGAAGCCGGCCAGCGTCTTGCCCGCACCCGTATCGGCAACCAGCAGCGCGTGATCGCCCCGGTCGCTCGCCTCGAGCATGGCGCGCTGATGGTCGCGGACGCGCCAGCCGCGCCCTGCAAACCAGTCTTCGATTTCAGGCGGAATGCCGGTGCCCGTCATGCCACCACAATGCACGAGCGGCGGGTTGGAGCCGAGGGCTTATTCGGCGCCGGTATCTCCCCCCTGCCCGTCCCCGGCGGCCTGGGCGCCATCGGCCTCGCCGTCGAAGGCATCGTCGAAAGCATCGCCCATCGCGTCCATATTCGCTTCGGCATCCGCTGCCGCAGCATCCTCCGTCATCATGTCCGCTTCGGCCATGCTCTCGCGCAAGGTCAGCTGGTCGACGCCCAGTAGCTGGGCGGCGCGTCGCTGTTCCGCAGGGGTCAGATCATCGTAGCCGCGCGGTTCGGGCAGACCTGCTTCTGCATCCTCGATGCTCTCGAGCAGCATCGGCAACTGTTCCATCAGCGCGGGGATCGCCTGCATCATGCCCGATATCACCTGCGGATCGGTATTGATGACAAGGCTCTGGCTGGCATACTTCCCACCCACGGGCGTCGCGAAAAAGGCGTTCAATGCCGCCAGTTCGCTTGCCTCGAAGCGGCTGGCATAGGCCTTGGCGAGCCCTTCGCGCACCCCCGGCTCCAGGACCGAGAAAGCCGAGTTGGCCACGCCGATAATCATATCGAACTGCGCCTTCGTCCGCGTTTCGTAGACGGGGTCGAAAATCTGCGTGAGTTCGCCACGCTCCTCCTGCGACAGACCTTCCAGATCTTCGCCGTAGAGCCCGGTATATTCGGTGAGGTCGCCCGCGCTCATCGCACCGCCATCCGCCTCGGCCAGCTCCATGATCGGCGACAGGAACGAATCCATCATCTGGCCCATCATTTCGCCATAGACGCCTTCGGGCACCAGGCTGGCGGCAACTGCGCTTGCCTGAGGCAGCCGCGCCTCGGCCTCGGGCGTCAACGGCTCCGCCTGGAACATGGTGGCGAAGATCGAGGAAACCATGGCGAGGGCCATCGGATCGAGCTCCTCGTCGTCCTGACCGCTATCCTCGCTCTCCAAAGCAATCTCGACATCGGCCTGCTCGGCAGCATCCTGCGCGAGGGCCGGTTGCGCCAGGGCGAGCGAGCCAAGCGCGGCAACGAGTGCTGTTTTCTTCATGACGTTTCCCCCAGGTTCGTCCTAACGCGTCTTCGTTCAATCCCGTGCGATCAATGTCCGGCTTGCGGACCGCGCTCGAGTCCCGAGGCGGCGAGCTGGGCGTCGATCTGCTCCATCAGCCGCGCAAGGCCATCCTCGCTGTCGCTCTCTGCACGCGCCACCAGCACGTCCTGCGTGTTGGAGGCGCGCAGCAGCCACCAGCCATCGGCATTGGTCACGCGCACGCCATCGGTGCCGTCCACCTGGTCGGGGCTGTCGGCAAGCCGCGTCTTGACCTCCTCGATCGCCGCGAACTTGCGCGCCTCGTCCACCTGGAAGCGCATCTCCGGCGTGTTGACCATGGCGGGCATCGCACCGCGCAGCTGCGTGACGGACCGGCCGAGCCGGGCCGAAGCCGCAATCAGCCTCACCCCGGCATAAAGCGCATCGTCGAAGCCGTAATAGGTATCCGCGAAGAACACGTGGCCGCTCATTTCGCCAGCGAGGGGCGAACCTGTTTCCTTCATCTTCGATTTGATGAGCGAGTGGCCGGTCTTCCACATCAGCGGTTTGCCGCCGTTCGCGGCGATATGATCGAACAGGGCGCGGCTGGCCTTCACGTCCGCAATAATCGTTGCACCCTTGCTCCTTTGCAGAAGATCTTCCGCGTAGATCATCAGCAGCTGGTCGCCCCAGATGACCCGCCCTTCGCCGTCGATCGCGCCGATCCGGTCTCCATCGCCGTCGAATGCCACGCCGAAATCGAGGTTTTTCTCGGCAACCAGCGCGCGCAGGTCCGCCAGATTCTCCTCGACCGTCGGATCGGGATGATGATTGGGGAAGGTGCCGTCCACCTCGGAGTACAGGACGTGATGCTCGCCCGGCAGCCTGGCGACGAGCTTGTCGAGCGCCGGGCCGGCCGCACCATTGCCCGCGTCCCAGCCGATCCTGAGGCTGGCCAGAGTGGCCTGATCGATCCCGTCGAGCCCCTCCATCAGTCGCTCGACATAAGCGTCGAGCAGGGGCCTGTCGGACACGTTGCCGGTGCCATCTTCCCAGTCGCCGGCAGCGGCGATCTCGCCCAGCCGCTGGATATCCTCCCCGAAGAACGGGCGGCCCTGAAAAACCATCTTGAAGCCATTGTAATTGGGGGGGTTGTGGCTGCCGGTTATCTGTATCCCGCCATCGACTTCCTCCGCCGAAGCTTCGGCGTAATAGAGCATCGGTGTCGCGCCGAGACCGATTCGGACCACGTTGCAACCTCTCGCGGTCAGCCCCTCGACCAGCGCGTGTTCGAGCATGGGCGAGCTTTGCCGCCCGTCATAGCCCACCGCGACGGTTGTGCCGCCCGCGCGCCGCAGCAGCGTGCCGAAACTGCGCCCGATGGCGCGGGCATCTTCCGCCTCCAGCGTCTCGCCGATAATGCCGCGAATGTCGTATTCGCGCAGGATGGTGGGATCGAAAGCGTGGCTCATGGTTGTCTCGCAGTGTCGGGGAGATTGTCGATCAGGGTGTCGCGCGCGGCATTCGCCTCGTGCACCTGTGCGTTGGTCCCTCCCATATCGGGGTGGACCTGGCGCACCAGCCGCTTGTGCGCCTCGATGATCTGCGCATGGCTGGCTTGCGACGATACGCCGAGCAGCTTGCGCGCACGGAATACCTGCTGCGCGCGGGTGGGTTTCGGTTTGAGAAAATCCCACGGCCATCGCCCGGCAATCCAGCGGCACAGCACGCTGATCACCACGGCGATGACGAGGAAACGGATCATGCCGCTTCGAGTGCCCGGTTCGCGCCCTCGGGAACAGGCAGGCGCAGGTTCTGGACCAGCTGGCGCAATTCCTGCCGGGCGACGAGGTGGCTGGTCCCCAGATCGCCCAGATAGCCCTTGTCGAGCAGCGTGAGGCCCGAGGGGAACAGTTCGCGATAGATCACGCGTTCGGACAGGCCCGAGGAGACGCGGAAGCCCACCCGCTTGCTGAGTTCGGTCAGCGCGCGTTCGATGCGGACCATGTTGCGCGCTTCGGTATGGCCGGTGCGGTTGCGCACCACCACCCAGTCCATCTGTGGGCGATCCTGCTCGATCGCGGTCTTGCTGCGGGCAAGCCGCGCTTCCCAGATTGCCTCCGCATAGAAGCTCAAGCGGCGGACCTTGAAGCTTTCCGCATCCACCTGCCCGATCAGATCGAAGTCGACGAAACTGTCGTTCAGCGGCGTGACCAGCGTATCGCCTTCCTGCGCCACGTAGCGGGCCAGCGGATCGTCGCGTCCGGGCGTGTCGAAGATCAGGAAATCGGCATCCTCCGCCAGTTCGCGTGCCTTTTCTTCCAGCGCGGCTTCGTCTCCGCCGGAGAAAACCGCGCAGGCGGCGGTAGGCAGGCTGATCTTCCTGCGCCGGGCGGTCTCGTCGCGGTTCTCGAAATAGCGATCCATCGTGCGCTGGCGATGATCGAGATCGATCGCCGCCACCCTTGCGCCCTGATAGGCAAGCGCCACGGCGACGTGCACCGCGGTGGTGGATTTACCGGTGCCCCCCTTTTCGTTGGCGAAAACGATCCGGTGGGTGCGGCGGCCTGACACTTGCTGGCGATCCTTTGCTGAATTGCGAAACGGGGCCGTTGCAACCCTTGTCGGGGCAGCGCTAGGCCGGTTGACTAATCGTCTATCGGAGGCCCCCAAGCCATGCAATCTATTCACCGGCTCGATCTCTTGAGAACCTCGCTGAAGGTATGGCGCGATGGCGGAGAGAGCATTGCTCTGGTGCCGACGATGGGCGCGTTGCACGACGGGCATCTGACGCTGGTGCGCGAGGCGCAGGCGAGAGCAGATCGCGTCGTCGTATCGATCTTCGTCAACCCGACCCAGTTCGGTCCGAACGAAGACCTGGATGCCTATCCCCGAACCATGGAGGCGGATGCGCAATTGTTGGAGGCCGAGGGAGTGGACGCCCTGTGGGCGCCAGACGCGGGGACGATGTACCCGGACGGCTTCTCGACGAGCATCGCGGTCGATGGCGTGAGTGCGGATTTCTGCGGTGCCAGCAGGCCGGGGCATTTTGCGGGCGTGGCGACGGTGGTGTGCAAGCTGTTCAACCAGGTGCAGCCCGATATCGCGCTATTCGGCGAAAAGGACTGGCAGCAGCTTGCGGTGATCCGCCGCATGGCGCGCGACCTCGATCTGACGCTGCCGGACGCCGATTCGATCCATGGGGTGCCGACCGTGCGCGAGGCGGACGGCCTCGCCCTGTCGAGCCGCAACCGCTACCTTGACGAAACCGCGCGACGGCAGGCAGCCGCCCTGCCCGCGGCGATGCGCGAAGCGATCGGAAAAATCGAAGACGGGACGCCGGTGGCCGATGCCCTCGCGGAACTTGAGGCCACTCTGTTGGAGGGAGGATTCGACAGGGTCGATTATGCCGCGCTCGCCGATGCGGCCTCGCTCGAAAGGATCGATGCCCTCTCGGATCGGCCCGCACGCCTGCTCGTCGCCGCACATATCCAGGGCACACGCCTGATCGACAATATGGCGGTCGAACCACAACCATAGCGCTGATCCGTCGCCCAGCGACGGCAGGCAACCGCGCGCCCACAGCCCGACAGGTGCGAGAGATCAGCGGTGAAGATGACCGGAAAGTCTGGAGCGGGTAAGGGGAATCGAACCCCTCTAGCCAGCTTGGAAGGCTGGAGCATTACCACTATGCTATACCCGCCCGCTGCAATTGCCTTTGCCACCGGCCGGGCCCGGGCGTCAATCGCTTCCATCGCGGCCATGCCGGTTGCAAGCGGGAAACAGATTCTTTCTTGGCGCGCGCAATTGTCGTGACCATGGTCTGCCGCAAATGGCGAAACTGACACACCTTCAGCGTCTCGAGGCAGAGGCGATCCACATCATGCGCGAAGTCGTGGCCGAGGCGCGCGCGCCCGTGATGCTCTATTCCGCCGGCAAGGACAGCGCGGTGATGCTGCACCTGGCACGCAAGGCCTTCTATCCGGCGAGCCCGCCCTTCCCGCTGCTGCATGTCGACACGACCTGGAAGTTTCAGGAGATGTACGCGGTGCGCGATGCTTCGGCGCAGGCGGCGGGGATGGACCTGCTCGTCTGGCAGAACCCCGAGGCGAAGGAGCGCGGCATCAACCCCTTCGATCACGGCGCCCTGCATACCGACATGTGGAAGACGCAAGGATTGAAGCAGGCGCTCGATCACTATGGCTTCGACGCGGCTTTCGGCGGCGCACGGCGCGACGAGGAGAAGAGCCGCGCCAAGGAACGCGTCCTTTCCTTCCGCACAGCTGCCCATGCCTGGGACCCGAAGAACCAGCGCCCGGAGCTGTGGAACCTCTACAACACCCGCAAGAACCCGGGCGAGAGCATTCGTGCCTTCCCGATCTCCAACTGGACCGAGCTGGATATCTGGCAATACATCATGGGCGAGGGGATCGAGATCGCTTCACTCTATTTCGCCAGCCCGCGCCCGGTCGTGGAACGCGACGGGCTGCTGCTGATGGTGGATGACGCGCGCTTTCCGCTCAAGACCGGTGAGCAGCCGCAAACCCGCTCCGTCCGATTCCGCACGCTTGGCTGCTATCCGCTGACCGGGGCGGTGGAGAGCGAAGCCGACACGATCGAGGCTGTGGTGCAGGAAATGCTGCTGACCACCAGTAGCGAGCGGGAGGGCCGCGCGATCGACAAGGACGAAGGCGGCGCCGGGATGGAGAAGAAGAAGGCGGAGGGGTATTTCTGATGGCCGACGCGCAAACCCCGTCCGAATATCGCCCCGACGCACTGATCGCCGAGGATATCGACGCCTATCTTGCCCGTCACCGCGATGCGGGCCTGCTGCGCTTCATCACCTGCGGCAGCGTGGACGATGGCAAGTCCACTCTGATCGGGCGACTGCTTTACGATTCGCACATGGTGTTCGAAGACCAGCTGCAGCAGCTCGAAAGCGATAGCGCACGGGTGGGCACGCAGGGAGAAACGCTCGATTTCGCATTGCTGGTGGACGGTCTTTCGGCCGAGCGTGAACAGGGCATCACGATCGACGTCGCCTATCGCTTCTTCGCGACCGAGAACCGCAAGTTCATCGTCGCGGACACACCGGGGCACGAGCAATATACCCGCAACATGGTGACGGGGGCATCCACCGCCGATGCTGCGGTGCTGCTGGTCGATGCGCGCAAGGGCGTGCTGCAGCAGACCCGCCGCCACGCCTTCCTCGCCCATCTGCTGGGCATTCGCCATGTCATCCTGGCGGTCAACAAGATGGACCTGGTCGATTACGCCGCAGACGTGTTTGCCGAGATCGAGGCCGACTTCCGGGGCTTTGCCGCCGCGCTCGAGTTCGAGAATATCGCTGCGATTCCGCTGTCCGGCTTCAAGGGCGACAATGTCGTCAATGCGTCGCCCGCCATGCCGTGGTACGAGGGGCCGACACTGGTGGCGCATCTGGAAGCCCTTCCGCTTGCCGGAGACCAGACCGGGCCTTTCCACATGCCGGTGCAGTGGGTGAACCGCCCTAATCAGGATTTCCGCGGGTTTGCCGGGCTGGTGAGCGATGGTACGATCCAGCCGGGCGATGCAGTGCGTATCCTGCCTTCTGGCGCGCAGAGCACGGTCAAGGCGATCGAGACCTTCGATGGTCAGCTCGAAGAAGCTGTCGCCGGGCAATCCATCACCCTGACGCTGGCAGACGAGGTCGATTGCAGCCGCGGCGACGTGATAGCGAGTGCGGAGGACCCACCGCAGGTCGCCGATCAGTTCGACGCGCATCTTGTGTGGATGGACAAGATCGCGATGAAGCCGGGGCGCGGCTACTGGCTCAAGCTCGGCACGCGCACCGTCACCGCCACCTTGCAGCCGCCGAAATACGAGATCGACGTCAATAATCCGACCGGCGAGGGCGCGCGGCTGGCCGCCAAGACGCTGGAGCTGAACAGCATCGGCGTGGTCGAGCTGCATACCGATCGGCCGATTGCATTCGCACCTTACAGGGAATCAAAGGCGCTCGGCGGGTTCATCCTGATCGACAAGGAAAGCAACGCGACGGTCGCGTGCGGGATGATCAATTTTGCATTGCGGCGCGCGCAGAACGTCCACTGGCAACCGACAGACATTGCGCGCGATCATCATGCCGCGCTCAAGAACCAGGTGCCGCGCGTGCTGTGGTTCACCGGCCTTTCGGGCTCCGGCAAGTCGACGATCGCCAACGCGGTCGAAAAGAAGCTCGCCCTGATGAACCGCCACACCTTCCTGCTCGACGGGGACAATGTGCGCCACGGATTGAACAGGGATCTGGGCTTTACCGAAACCGACCGGATCGAGAATATCCGCCGGATCGGAGAAGTCGCCAAGCTGATGGCGGATGCCGGGCTGATCGTGCTGACCGCCTTCATCAGCCCCTTCCGCGCCGAAAGGAAGATGGTGCGCGATATGCTGCCCGAAGGCGAGTTCGTGGAGATTTTCGTCGACACGCCGCTGGAGGTGGCCGAGCAGCGCGATGTGAAGGGCCTCTACAGGAAAGCGCGGGAGGGCAAGCTGAAGAACTTCACCGGGATCGACAGCCCTTACGAGGCCCCGGAAAATCCGGAGATCCGCGTCAACACGGTCGATATGACGGTTGAGGAAGCGGCGGATCACATCATCGCACAGGTCATGCCCCTCAAATGAGTGCGGCGGACGACACGCAGCTCGCCTTGGCGCTGGCCAGAGCGGCCGGGGCCATTGCGATAGAGGTGCGCGCGAACGGCCTGCTGGAAGGGCGCGCACTCGGCGATGCGGGCGACAAGACGGTGAACGCCTTTCTCATGGCGGCGCTGCGCCAGCATCGGCCGGAAGACGCGATTCTCTCCGAGGAAAGCGAAGACGATCCGGCCCGCCTCGCCCATTCGCGCGTGTGGATTATCGATCCGGTCGACGGCACCCGTGAATATGCCGAGGGGCGCGACGACTGGGCGATCCATATCGGCCTGGCCGTGGATGGCAGGGCGCACACCGGCGCGGTCGCCCTGCCCGCGCTCGACGTGGTGCTGACCAGTACGCCGGGAGCCCCGGTAAACGCGGCTCCTACCCGAAAGATGGTCGTCAGCCGGACGCGCCCCCCCGCCGTGGCCGAGAGTGTCTCCGCCGCGCTCGATCTGGAACTGGTGGGCATGGGATCCGCTGGGGCCAAGGCGATGGCCGTGGTGCGCGGAGAGGCGGATGCCTACCTGCACAGCGGCGGGCAGTTCGAATGGGACAATTGCGCGCCTGTCGCGGTGGCCCAGGCGCATGGTCTGCATTGCTCGCGGATCGATGGGGAGCCGCTGGCATATAATCGCGCCGGCGCCTCGCTCCCCGACTTGCTGATCTGCCGGGAAGACCTTGCACAGCCTATCCTGCGCGCGATCGCGCAATAGGCGCCAAACTACTGGGTGATGCTGGTGCCGGTGGCGCGCGGTTTGGGCGACGCGCCCGATGCGGGCGAACTCGGCGGCCCCTCGGGCTCGGGCGTCACCGTCGGCCCCGGATCGGGAATGGTCGCACCTTCGGGCACCAAAAGCGTGACTTCCACGCGCCGATTGGCGGCGCGGCCGCGTTCATTGGGTTCGCCATTGGGCAGAAGGTTGGGCTGCACGGGGTTCTGCGCGCCGAAAGGAATCACGCGGATCGCCTCCTCGTCCAGGCCCTGTTCCATCAGCCAGTCGGCCACCGCCTGCGCACGTTCTTCCGACACACGCATATTGACCCTGTCCGGACCGCCGGCATCGCTATGGCCCCGCAGGATCACCCGCTCGACCTGCTGCCACTGGTCCGTTTCCAGCATGGCGTTGAGTTCTGCGAGTGCCATCTCGCTCAGGTCCGATCCGCCATCGCCGAAGGGGATCGTGGCGCGCAGGGGCTCGAGCGCGATGGGGGGGCGTTCGACCTCCATCTCCGGCCGGATGATGGAGGCCTGCTCCGTACCATCCTCGGTGGCGACCGGCGTCGGTGTCGGCTCGGGCGCAGGCGCCGGCTCGTCTCCGTTGCAACCTGCCAGAAGCGCACCGAGCGCCAGCATCATCATCGGGCCACGCATGGCCAATCCTCCCTCGACTAATTTTCTCATGCGGGCTTGGGGCGCCCGGCGTTCGACGCGGCTTCCCGTTTTGCGGACTCCGCCTCGGCCCTCTTAAGCTGTTGCGGTGAATATGTAATGATGATGTCGCCTGCACGCGGTTCAGGCTTGGCTGCGTGGGTGAAGAAGCGCATCGTCCCGTTTTCCCTGAGCAGCAGCAGCATCTGCGCCTTGTCGCCCAGCTTGGCCCGCGCATCGTCGATCGTGAACTCTTCGGTCAGCTTGGTGCGGCGGAAGGTCCAGCCTTCCTTCTGGCGTTCCTCGACCTCTGCGACACCGAAGCCGGAGGCGAACAGCGCACGCCCGCGCAGGCTTTCCGGCAGCGCACGGCGATCGTCGTCAGATGCCTCGCCCAGCTGGTACACACTGTCCCGCCCGATCTCGTGCGCGAATTCGTTGCACACCAGCGTATTGTATGCCTCGTTCTCGGTCGCGGCGACGAGCACCTGATAGGGGTTGAGGTCGAGATTGTGTTCGGTGGCCTCGTTGAGGATTTCTCCGTGGTAGAACGGGAGCCCTTCCCGCCGTGCGGCAGCAAGGCGCTGCCAGCTGGAATCGACGATCATCACCGGCGTCTTGAGTTCGTGCATCTGCTTGGCGAGCGCGATCGTCCACGCTGTGCTTCCCGCGATCAGCAGGCCCGGACGGCTGGTGCCCTTCACCTTCAGCAGCTTCGCCGCCAGGTTTACCGTGAACCCGTGCGCCACGATCGTTGCGACGACCACCGCGAAGCTCAGCCCGATCAGCACGTTACCGTCGCCATAGCCAAGGTCGCTCAACCGCAGGGCGAACAGGCCGGAAATGGCAACCAGAACGATCCCGCGCGGTGCGATCCACGCGACGAAGAATCGCTCGTTCCAGGGAATCGGGCTGCCCAGCAGGCTGATCAGCACGGTTGCCGGGCGCACCACGAACAACAGCACGACCAGGAATGCACCGAAGCGCCAGTTCACATATTGCAGGTCTTCCCAGGTCAGCGAGGCCGATAGCAGGATGAAAATCCCCGATACGAGCAGGACGGCGATGTTTTCCTTGAAGGGATGGATGCTGCGCAGGGAGGACACATCCATGTTTGCCAGCGCAACGCCCATCACGGTCACGGCGACCAGCCCGGCCTCGTGCTCGATCATGTTGGTGCCGACGAACACCGCGATCACGGTGGAGAACAGCACCGGCACCTTGAGATACTCGGGTACGGCACCGCGCGGGAACAGATAGGCGATGATCCAGGCGGCAGCATACCCGATGATGCCCGAAACCCCCGCCGCGAAGATCAGCGGCGGCACGACTTCGAACAGCGAGGCACCGGGCGCTTCGGCCACCTTGCGGAAATATTCGTAGGCAATGACGGCCGCGAGAGCGCCGGTCGGATCGTTGACGATGGCTTCCCATTTGAGGATCGAGGCTGGCCGTGTCTGCACGTTGGACTGGCGAAGCAGCGGCAGAACGACAGTCGGTCCCGTTACAACCAGAATCCCACCGAACAGGATGGCAACCGGCCACACGATCCCTGCAACATAATATCCGGTTATGGAGCCCAACGCCCAGCCCACGATCACGCCGATCATGGCCAGGCGCCAGACCGCGCTTCCGGAATGGCGCAATTCACGGAAATCCAGGCTGAGCCCGCCCTCGAACAGGATCAGCGCCACGCCGATCCCGATCATGGGTTCCAGCAGCGAACCGAAGGTTTCTTCCGGATTGAAAATACCCAGAACCGGTCCCGCAAGGAAACCCGCGGCCAGCATCAGGACGATGGCGGGCCACCCGGTACGCCACGCAATCCATTGCGCGCCGATGCCCAGCGCGCCGATCGCGGCAATCACCAGTGCGCTCGATTCCATGGTTAGATCAGACCTCCCTCAATCCGCTGACAACGGTACTGTGGCCGCTCGGGTTCCAGACCCCTGAGCGATGCCAGTCTTACTCGCCCTCGAAGGAGAGCAGGGAAGTGACGGAGATGCCAGCGTTCCGAAGCCGCGTCGCGCCGCCCAGATCCGGCAGATCGACCACGAAAAGCGCGGTCGCGACATCCGCGCTCGTCATGCGGACCAGTTGGGTTGCGGCGAGCGCGGTCCCGCCGGTGGCGATGAGATCGTCGACCAGCGCCACCTTATCGTCCGCGTCGATTGCGCCCGGATCGATTTCGAGCCGGTCGCTGCCGTATTCCAGCGCGTAGTCCACCCCGATCGTCTCGACCGGGAGCTTGCCGGGCTTGCGGATGGGCACGAAGCCCACCCCTGCCTCTATCGCCACGGCAGCCCCGAAGATGAAGCCGCGCGCTTCCATGCCGGCAACCAGCGTGGCGCCCGAACTGCGCACCTCCCTGGCCAGCAGGGTAACGCTGGTGTGCAACGCCGCGGGGTTGGCCAGCAACGTCGAAATATCGCGGAACTGGATGCCCGGCTTGGGAAAGTCCGGTACCGTGCGGATGCTCGCGCGCAGCTGCTCGGTACTGAGCATGGCGCGGCGTCCGGCGTTGGTGTCCGGGCCGCCGATCGGATCAGTCCTTCTTCGGCTTCACGCTCGACCAGATCTGCCGCTTGGCGAAATAGGCGAGGACCGTCGCGAAGAGCAGGAAGACGAGCACCGGCCAGCCGGTCTGCTTGCGCTCGATCAGCTTGGGTTCGGCAGTCCAGGTCAGGAAGGCCGCAACGTCCTTCGACATCTGCGAGATCGTGGCTTCCTTGCCATCGTCGAAGGTCACCTGCCCGGCCGAGGTCAGCGGCGGTGCCATCGCCAGATTGAGGTTGGCGAAGTAGGGATTGAAATAGAGCCCTTCAGGCGTGGCGAATTCGGGAAATTCCTCCATCAGCCGCTTGCCGTCGTTTTCGAAGGTGGCGGGATCGGTGTAGCCCGTCAGCAGCGAATAGACATAGTCCGTGCCGTGGTGGCGCGCCTTGGTCATCAGCGAGAGATCGGGCGGAACGGCATTGTTGTTCGCTGCCGCTGCAGCGACCTTGTTGGGATAGGGCGACGGGAAGTAGTCGGTGTCCGTGCCGGGGCGCGTGGTCGCCTCGCCGGTGTTCGGATCGATTCCCGGCACCTGCCAGCTGGCGGCTTCGGCCTTAACCTGTTCCTCGGAATAGCCGAGGTCCGCCAGATCGCGGAAGGCGACGTAGTTCAGGCTGTGGCAGGCCGAACAGACTTCCTTGTAGACCTTGTACCCACGCTGCAGCTGCGCGATGTCCCAGGTGCCCAGCGGCCCGTCGAACGAGAAGCCGCTTTCGGGCCCGTGCGCTTCCAGATGGAACTCGTGCTCCGCCGAATGCAGCGGCTCTTCGGTGAAAAAGGCGTAGGCACCGAAGCCGAACGAGAGCAGGGCAACGCCCGCGAACACGAGACCGGCAAGGGCAGCTAGAATGCGGATCATCGGAATTTCCTAATCTCTTGTCCGTCGTCTCAGGTCGCGGGGCTGGTGTTTTCGCCCAGCACGGCCTGCTTGTCGCTCTTCAACACCGCCTCGGTGATCGAGAATGGCAGCGGCTTGGGGTTTTCGATCGACGAAACGATCGGCAAAATCACGAGGAAGTGCAGGAAGTAGTAGGCCGTCGCCAGCTGGCTGAGCATCACGTAGGGTTCTTCGGCCGGCGCACCGCCGAGGTAGAACAGCAGCGCCAGGTTGGCCATGAAGATCCAGAAGAACACCCGGAACAGCGGACGGTAATGGCCGCTGCGTACCTTCGAGCGATCGAGCCAGGGCAGCAGGAACCACAGGAGGATCGAGCTGAACATGGCCAGCACGCCCCACAGCTTCGCCTCGAGGATGAAATCGAAGGTGAACGCACGCAGGATGGCGTAGAACGGATAGAAATACCATTCGGGCACGATGTGCGCCGGGGTCGAGAGCGGGTTCGCCTCGATGTAATTGTCCGGGTGGCCCAGCATGTTCGGCAGGAAGAACACGAACACGCAATAGATGATCAGGAAGACACCCAGCCCGAAACCGTCCTTCGCCGTATAGTACGGATGGAACGGCACGGTATCGCTTTCGCTCTTCACTTCCACGCCGGTCGGGTTGGACGAACCGGGGATGTGCAGCGCCCAGATATGCAGGATCACCACGGCGGCAATCACGAAGGGCAGCAGGAAGTGCAGGGAGAAGAAGCGGTTCAGCGCGGCATTGTCGGGCGCGAAACCGCCCAGCAGCCAGACCTGGATCGGCTCACCGACCAGGGGGATGGCGGAGAACAGCCCGGTGATGACCTTGGCGCCCCAGAAGCTCATCTGGCCCCACGGCAGGACGTAACCCATGAACGCGGTCGCCATGGCGAGGAGGAAGATGACCACGCCCAGCAGCCAGATCATCTCGCGCGGGGGCTTGTACGACGCATAGAAGAAGCCACGGAAAATGTGCAGGTACAGCACCATGAAGAAGAAGCTGGCGCCGTTGGCGTGCATGTAGCGCATCATCCAGCCCCAGTTCACGTCGCGCATGATGTGCTCGACCGTGCCGAAGGCGACCTGCGCGTTGGCGGCATAATGCATCGCCAGCACCACGCCGGTGACGATCTGGAGCACCAGGCAGAAGCCCGCCAGAACGCCGAAATTCCACATGTAGTTGAGGTTGCGCGGCACCGGATAGCCGCCGCCGATCGCGTTATAGACGAAACGCGGCAGGGGCAGCTTCTCGTCCACCCACTTGGTGAACCCGCTCGCCGGGGTATATTCCTTGGCCCAGGGAAAACTCATGTTACGTCTTTCTCTGCCTTAACCCACTACGATCGTCGTATCGGACGTGAATTCGTACTCGGGAACTTCGAGATTGGTCGGCGCGGGGCCCTTGCGGATGCGGGCAGCCGTATCGAACTGAGAGCCGTGGCAGGGGCAGAAATAGCCGCCGAATTCGCCCTTGTTCTCACCCTCTGCAGCGCCCAGCGGCACGCAGCCGAGGTGGGTGCACACGCCCATGGTGACGAGCAGGTCCGTATGGCCTTCCTTGGTCCGGTCGGCGAGGGTCTGCGGATCGCGCAGCGCGCTCAGCGGGACGGCATCGGCCGCTTCCATTTCCGCAGGCGTCAGGCGGCGCACGAACAGCGGCTGCTTGCGGAACACAGCCTTGATCGCCTGGCCCGGCTGGATCGCCGATACATCGACCTCGGTCGTGCTTTCGGCCAGAACGTCTGCCGAAGGGGCCATCTGGCTGACCAGCGGATAGAGAACCGCCGCCCCGCCGACACCGGCTGCGCTCAGCGCGGCGATGTTGATGAAGTCACGACGGCGCACGCCATCGGTCAGATCGCCTGTTTCGTGGGGTTCCGCGGTCGCGGCACCAGTTGCCTCTGCCATCGTTCCTGCCTTGTCGCGGCGCATCGGGATCGAGCCGATCCGCCCGTGTTGCCTTCAGGGAATGTGCGCGATCCGCATGCGAACGACCGCGTCGGGGAGCGAGGCCCCCTTCCCGTTAGCGCGGGCTGTTAGCGCGTAAGGTGGTGGCTGCCAATGGCCTTTTGCGCAACTGTAATACGCCGTCGCGCAAGCGAGGACCTGCTAGGGGCGCTCCGGAGGCAGGCCGACGAACGCCCCCTGGCGCCCGTAGGTCGCCTGACCCCGGTGGGTTGCGCGGCGGTAGGAATAGAAGCGGGCGGCATCGCCATAGGTGTCGAGCGCGAGGTTTTCGACCGATCCGATACCCGCATTCTTGAGCTGCGCCGCGACGAATCCGGGGAGATCGAACTGATGGTGGCCGGGCTTGCCGGGCTCGAAGAAGCGAGCGTTCGCAGGGTCGTCTTCGAGGAACCGATCGCGAAAACCAGCATCCACCTCGTAGCTGGCCTGGGCGATCGTCGGCCCGATGGCGGCGCCGATCCGGCCTCGCTGTGCGCCGAGCGCAAGCATCTGTTCCACCGTATTGGCAAGGACGCCTTCCTTGGCGCCGCGCCAGCCTGCATGGGCGGCGGCGACCACGCGCGCTTCCCGGTCCGCAAGCAGAACGGGTGCGCAGTCCGCCGTCACCACGCCTACCAACAGGCCGGGGGTCGCAGTGACCAGCGCGTCGACTCGTGGCCGCGCATCGCCTTCGACCGGCCCGGTAACAACCGCCGCGTCGGGCGAATGTACCTGGAAAGGCATGGCCAGACCCGCACCGGGCAACACGGACGCGATGGCGCGGCGTCGGTTCTGCGCCACCGCCTCCGGATCGTCGCCCGCGCCGAATCCCACCTGAAGGCCCGCGACCTCGCCGGTGGACACGCCGCACGGCCCATCGGCATTGGCACGCCCGAAAAACCCGTGCGGAACGCCATCGAGCGCGGCAGCGCGGATCGGAACCGGAGCCTCAACCAAGGCTTGCGCTCACCTGTTCGGCAACATCGCGCGATAGCTTCGGCGCCTGCGAAATACGCTCAAGCTCCGCCTTCATCAGCGCAGACCTCCTCGGCTCGACGCGGCGGAACCGGCCGAGCGAGGGCACGAAACGCGCCGCGAGCTGCGGGTTCTTGAGGTTCAGTTCCAGGATCAGGTCCGCGATCATGCGATAGCCCGCACCGCTGGCATCGTGAAACGCCAGAGGATTGCCCGCCATCGCGGCATAGAGCGCGCGCACCCGGTTGGGGTTGGACATGGTGAAGGCTTCGTGGCGGGCCAGGCGCTCGATCTCTTCCAGCACCTTCGGGCGCAGCGCCGTGGCCTGCAGGGTGAACCACTTGTCGATCACCAGCGCATTGCCTTCGAAGCGATCGTGGAAGTCGGACAGCGCCTGTTCCCGCTCCGGACCTTCCAGTCCGGCGAGGACGGAAAGCGCACCCTGCCGCTCGGTCATGCCGCTGGCATCGCGGTATTGCGCCGCTGCGCGGGCCGCGCCCGCCTCCGGGTCCGCCGCCGCCACGTAAGCGAGCGCGAGCGAGCGCATCCGCCGCGCCTGCTTGCCGGATATTCCGCGCTCGCGCGAGGGGTCGGCAAGCTCGTCGTGCAGGCGAACGAAATCGCTGGCGAAGGTTTCGCCCAGCCAGGCCTTCAGCCCTTCGCGCTTCTCTACCATCGCGCCGGGATCGTAGGTTTCGGATCGTTCTGCCAGATAGGCGAACGGTGGCAGGGTCAGCAGTTCGGCGCGCATTTCGTGATCCAGCGAATCGTCCCGCAGGATCGCGCCAGCCGCCGTGCCGATTGCATCGCGTGCATCGTTCCCGCCCTCGCCCAGCAGATAGCCGAGCAGCAGTTCCTGCATCGCCTCGTGCCGGGCGAAGGCATCATCGTCATGCGCGGCAAGGAACATCAGGTCGTCGCGCGAAATGTCCCGCTCGATCGCCACCGGAGCGGTGAAGCCGCGATTGATGGACAGGACCGGAGGCCTCGCATGGCCATCGAAGGTGAAGCTCTGCTCCGCCTCGCTGAGCACGATCAGCTCTTCACCCGAATGCGGACCGCTGGCGGGATCGAACAGGGCGATGCGCAGGGGTATCGGCATAGGAAGCTTGTCGGGCTGGCCCGGCGTTGCGGGCACGCTCTGGCGCAAGGTCAGCGTGACCTTTTCGCCCTCGTGGCTCTGCTCGACCGTCACCTGCGGCGTGCCTGCCTGTTCGTACCACCGGCGGAACTGCTTGAGATCCAGCCCTGCGCCGTCTTCTATCGCGCGCACGAAATCCTCGCAGGTCGCGGCCTCGCCATCGTGCCGCTCGAAATAGAGATCGCTGCCCTTGCGGAAGGCGGCCTCCCCCGCGAGCCCGCGCATCATGCGGATGACCTCGGCGCCCTTGTTGTAGATGGTGGCGGTGTAGAAGTTGCTGATTTCCTTGTAGCTATCGGGCCGGATGGGGTGCGCGAAGGGCCCGCTGTCCTCGGGGAACTGCACGCTGCGCAGCACGCGCACATCGCCGATCCGCTTGATCGCATGGCCGTGTAGATCCTGGCTGAACAACTGGTCGCGCAGCACGGTGAAGCCTTCCTTCAGGCTCAGCTGGAACCAGTCGCGGCAGGTCACGCGATTGCCCGACCAGTTATGGAAATACTCGTGCCCGATCACGCCTTCGACCGCGTCGAAATCGTCGTCGGTCGCGGTTTCCTCGTCCGCCAGAACGTACTTCGTGTTGAAGATGTTGAGGCCCTTGTTCTCCATCGCCCCCATGTTGAAATCGCCCACGGCGACGATGTTGAACCGGTCGAGATCATATTCGCGCCCGAAGGTTTCCTCGTCCCACTTCATCGACCGCTTGAGCGATTCCATCGCATGGCCCGTACGCGGCAGGTCTTCGGCGCGGACCCACACGCCCAGTTCGACCTTGCGGCCGCTCATGGTCGTGAAGCTGTCCGTGCGGGCCACCAGATCGCCCGCGACCAGCGCGAAGAGGTAGCTCGGCTTGGGCCAGGGATCGTGCCATTCGACAAAATGGCGGCCATCTTCCAGCGCGCCCTCGTCCACCGGGTTGCCGTTCGAAAGCAGCACGGGGAACGTCTTGCGGCTGCCCGTCATGCGCACGGTATAGACGGAGAGGACATCGGGCCGGTCGGGGAAGAAGGTAATCCGCCGGAAGCCTTCCGCCTCGCACTGGGTGCACAGCATACCGCCGCTGGCATAGAGCCCCATCAGCTGGGTGTTCTGCGACGGCGCGATGCGTGTGACGATGGTCAGCGTGTGCTTGCCGGGTGTCAGGGGAACGATCAGGTTCTCGCCATCGCGGCTCCAGTCCTCGCGCCGCTCTCCGTCGACCGACACGCTTTCCAGCACCAGCCCGTCCCCGTCGAGGCGTATCTCGTCCTCGGCTTGCGCTTCGGGGTTGGGCTCGACCGAGAGTGTCGCCTCGACCCGCGTTGTCTCCAGCCCCAGATCGAAATCGAGCCGGATTTCGGGCACGCGCCAGGGAAAAGGCGCATAATCCTTGCGGCGGATGATCGCAGGCTCCTGCGGCTCGGGCGCCGCGTCGGGCAGAACGGGTGCGCCGGCCGGGGCGTTGGCGGCAGTGGAGGGATTACTCGGCTGGTCCATAAGTCCTCGTTTCTTCGCGTCGCGCACTGTGTCAGCAGGGCGGGTAATGGCAAAACTCTTCATCTTCGGGCTCGGCTACAGCGCCAAGCGGATCGCACGAGAAGCGCAATCTCTTGGATGGGAAGTGGTCGCGACCGGTAGCGACGGCAAGCTTTCCTTCGCGGCCCAAGGGGAGGTGCGAGCCGAGCTGGCCCTTGCCGACGCAGTGCTGTCCTCCGTTCCCCCGGACCGGGAGACCGGAAGCGACCCGGTGCTCGAACGGTACGGCGATGCGTTGAGCCACGATTGGCTGGGCTATCTATCTTCCACTGGCGTCTACGGCGACCGGCAGGGCGCGTGGGTCGACGAGGCGACACCCACCATCGCTCAGGGAGGAGAAGGCCGTCGCAATGCGCGGGCCGAGGCCGATCGGGCATGGCTGGAGCGGGGGGCGCGGGTCTTCCGCCTGCCCGGCATCTACGGCCCGGGCCGCAGCATCTTCGAGCGGATCGAGGCGGGCAAGGCGCACCGGATCGACATGCCCGGGCAGGTCTTCAGCCGGGTGCACGTGGACGATATTGCGAGCGGAGCGATTGCCGCGCTGACCGGCAATGTCCCGCCCGGCGCCTACAACCTCGGCGACGATCGCCCCGCGAGCCAGAACGCCGTGGTCGAGGAAGCCTGCGCGCTTCTGGGGGTCGAGCCGCCGCCGCTGCTCACTCTGGAAGAGGCCGACCTCTCGCCCATGGCGCGCGGCTTCTACGCGGAGAACAGACGGGTGGCGAATGGCAAGGCAAAGCGCCTGCTGGGCTGGCAGCCAGGATATCCGACCTACCGCGAAGGCCTCAGGGCACTGCTGCCCCCTCGGCCCTGACTTCCTTGGGCCTTGGCGTTCTCGCCCTCAGCGCAATGAGCATGCCGATCACCGCCAGCCCCATTCCGCTCGCGGTGAGCCAGGTCCAGCGATAATCCTCGAACAGGGTCGACAGCAGCATGGCGACGGATATCGTCATGATCGAGTTATATGCCGTGCGCCCTGCGCCGATCTCCCGCACGAGATTGTAGTGCAGCGGAAATGTCACCACCGATCCGATCAGCGCGAGGTACACGATCCCGCCCCAATAGGCGATCTCCGTCGGAAACGGAGGCGGCCCCGCGGTGATCCAGGCAAACCCCAGGTCGAACGTCGTGCCGTAGAGCATGGCCCATGCAAGCAGGCTGACCATCGGCACCGCGCGCCCGGTCGGGTTCGCCTGCACCACATTGGCAAAGGAGGCCGCGAGGATGCCCAGCAGCGCCAACCCGATGCCCAGCAGCACGTTGCCGCCCACAACACCCGCATCGGGATTGGCGCGCCATTCGTGGATCAGCAGGAAGGAGACGCCGATAATGGCAACCGCGCTGCCGAGCATGAAGCCGCTCGTCACCTTCTCGCCAAGGAAAAGCCGGGCCTGCAACGCGTTGGGGACCATCAGCAGGCCGAACATCATCGCCACGATGCCCGAGGTCACGTAAAGTTCGGCATGGTAGACGAACAGGAAGTTCGCACTGAACTGGAACAGGCCGACCACCAGCGCGAGCATGTGCTCCGGCCGGGTCAGCCGCAGCCGTCGTTTCATCAGAACGGCCACCAGGAACAGGGCGGGCGTAGCGATGGCGAAGCGGTAGAAGACGGACCATGCCGCCGGCACACCATCGATCTGGCCGGTAATGACCAGCCAGGTGGAGCCCCATATTGCGCCCGTCAGGAGAAACGGCAGGATGACGCGGGGCCGCAGCAGCCCGCTATCGTGATCGCTCATAGGGCGGCGATGGCCCGACCGAGCGCCCTTGCCTCGCCCAGATCGCTATCCCACGCGGCGACGAAACGCGCTGCGTGGGTTCCCCAGTCATAGAACTGGTAGCCGGCGCTGCGCAGCGTCTCGCGCTCCGCAGGGGTCAGCCGGATGAACACCTCGTTCGCTTCGATGGGATGCATCAGGCGCTCGCTCGCGCCCTCCGCGATGGCCTGCGCGGCGGCATTGGCCGAACGGGCATTCTCCAGCCAGAGGTCGCGGTCGAGCATGGCGAGCAGCTGTGCGGCGAGGAAGCGGCCCTTCGATTGCAAATGCCCGGCACGCTTGCGGCGATAGCGGACCACATCGGCAAGAGACGGATCGAAGAAGACGATGGCTTCCGCGCTCATCGCGCCGTTCTTGATGCAGCCGAAGCTCAGCGCGTCGACATCGCCCGCGGCTTCCGCCGCCGGGACGCCAAGGAATGCCGCAGCATTGGCGAAGCGCGCACCATCCATGTGCAAGCCCAGCCCGCGCGAGCGCGCAAGCTCGGCAATCGCGGAGATTTCTTCCGGCCGGTAGGCGCGGCCATATTCGCTCGCCTGCGTGATCGAGATCGCGTGCGGCTGTACCTGATGCACATCGTCGCGGATCGGATCGATCACCTCCCGGATGGCGCCGGGCGTGATCTTCGCGCCTTCGCCTTCCGCCAGCATCAGCTTGGCACCGTGGAGATAGAAGCCGGGCGCCCCGCCCTCGTCCATCTCGATATGCGCCTCGCGGTGGCAGACGACACCGCCATGCGGCGGCACCATGGCGGACAGCGCAAGGCAGTTGGCCGCCGTGCCGGTGGCGACCCACAGCACCGCGACCTCACGCTCGAACAGCGCTCCGAAGGCTTCGTCCAGCCGGGCGGACAAGGCATCGCCGTCGTAAGGCGCATCGCCCGCATCGGCGGCCCGGAGCGCGTCCCACACCCGGGGGTGGACGCGCGCGGCATTGTCGGAAAGGTATCGCATCGGAACGCCCCTACGCTGGCCAACGTTCGATGCAAGCGTATCGAAAGGACAGGAAGTCATGACCACCAAGATCACCCACCACGTCGTCGGCCAGGGCGGCAAATATGTCGCGCATCTGGAGGGCGAAGACGCACAGGGCACGCTGGAATGGGAGCCGGGCCCCGAAACGCGCGGCAAGGAAGTGCGGGTGGCCACGCATACCATCGTGCCCGAAGCCATCGGCGGGCGCGGGGTTGCAGCTCAGCTGGTAGAGCGGCTGGTCTCCGACGCGCGCGAACAGGGCTTCCTGATCCGGCCAGACTGTTCCTATGTCGAAGCCAAGTTCGACAAGAACGGCTGGAGCGATCTGCGCGCCTGAGCGCGATCTAGCGCACCAGGCGCGAGAAATCCGTCTCCACCATGCTGGCAAGCAGCTCGCCGCGCAGCCGGTCCGCCTCGGACCAGGGAATTCCGGGCAGCGAGAAGGTGCCGCCAGCCAGCCCAAGGTGAAGCGTGACGTAGCCGAACAGGCGGCCGAAAGGCCCGCGCACGATGTCGACGGACTGGAGCTTCACGCGATCCGCGATCGCGAAACCGGGCGCCAGCCAGCCGCGTCGCTGGTAAAGGTGGCGGGTTGAGAGCGCGTGCCGCTCTACCCGCCAGAGAAAAAGCTCACGAACCGCGGCGAAGACCGCGAAAGCCGCCAGCGCCAGCGCCATCAGCCAGAGCCAGTCGTACCGGCTGTCCCCCAGGTAAACCGCCGCGCCCGCGGCACCAACGGCGAGGATTGCATAGAACGCACCGCCCAGCACCGCCGCAACAACGCGGTAGCTGGCAGTCGTGCGATGCCAGTCCAGCCCGCGCGGCGGCAGCGGAAAGCCTGCCACCTTCAGGATCGGGGGCAGTTCGGCCGCCTTGGCGAAGGGCGCGACCACGTGACTCGAATTGCCCGCATCCTGCGCCAGGCTCACCAGCTTGAGGCTCTTCCAGCCGAATCGGTGGCGGATCGCGCCGGTCGTGATGCGAACGGCCTGCACGCGATGGACCGGCATCACCACGTCGGTCCGGGTGAACATCCCGCGCCGCCGCCGGAAACCCTTCGGGTTGCGCTCCAGCCGGAAATCCCAGTCCCGCGTGAAGGTGCGCACAATTCCCGTGACAAGACCGAGGACAAGCAGGGTGAGAATGGCGGCGAGCGCACCGAGTACCTGCCCGACCGGCCCGAGCTGTGCGACCTGTTCTCCCGGCCCTGCAACCAGCCGCTGCCAGGTTTCGAAGTCCCAGATGTCGAAGGGCAGCAGGAAATCGAACTGCTGCGCCGCTGCGCCGACGAAGGCGACAACCGCCAGTGAAAACTCGAACAGGCCGAAGACGAACAGGCGGCGCGGACCCATGGCGAACAGCACGGTGGCGTCCGTATCCCGCGGCGATGCGTTTGCTGCATCGGCAGCCTGTACGCCGCCGGTCGGCACGCCGTCGGCCTCGTCGCGCAACTCGCGCACCAGTTCACGCAGCCGTGCGCCCTCCTCGTTGGTGAGGTAGGCCAGACTGATCTCATCCGAACCGCCGGCACCCGTTTCGAACTTGACCATCGTCAGCCCGAACAGCCGCGGGATGAACCCCTGTTCCAGGCTGACGTCCTGTATCCGGTCATACGGTACCGAGCGCGCGGCGCGTGAAAGCACCCCGCTTTCCAGCCGGATATCGCTTTCACCCACGCGGTAGGTTTGTCGCCACCATGCGAGAAAGGTGAAGACCGTGTTCAGAAGAAGGAACAGCGCCACCAGCCCCAGGAGAACCGGCAGGGCGAAACGCCCGTTGTCGCGAAAGGTAAAGGCGAGCGCGGCGAATGGCAGCGCCATGTTCGGTAGCGTCTGCAGGGCCTGGACGATGAAGGTGCGGGGATCGGTGCGCCTGGGAAGTCCGTCGGCAGCCTCCGCCTCCAGCTCGCCCGCTTCCGGCTGTTCGGGCGGGCGAATCGGCGCATTGGCCGGATTCTCGGTCACAGCGATTCGCGCTTGATATGCGAGCGGATCGTCTCGCGCATCTCCAGCGCATCCTCATGGGCAAGGCCGGGAAGGCTCACCACATCGCCATGCGATCCGGCGGTGTAGAGCTGCAGCGTGGCAAGCCCGTAATAGCGTTCGATCGGGCCGCGATCGACATCGATATGCTGGACTCGCCCGAACGGCACGACGGTATCCGAGTGGAACATGATTCCCTTGACCACGCGCAACCGGTCACCGCTCATTGCGTGCCCGCGCACGGCATACCGGCGCTGCGGGAGGAAGACTACCACCAGCAGCAGGATCAGCGCCACGGGCGCGGCGATAATAAAGTTGGGGAACGCAGTGAGATATTCCGCGACCAGCGCGCCGATCAGCAACGGAATTGCGGTCAGGACGGTCGCCACCCTCATCGCCTTGGGATGATTTGGATGCCCCTGCCGCAAAGGCTGGTCATCGGCCGTGCTCGCCAGACCCATGTCCGCTCTGCCCCCCTCGTCTTGCATGATTCGAGAATGGCCAAGGCGTTGCAATGCAGCAACCTTTTTCAGGCGCGGGCTGCGCCCGATTTCGGCAGGGCGCCATAAACAGGGGGGAGTGGTGCTGCTGGGGAGGATTGAACTCCCGGCCTCACCCTTACCAAGGGTGCGCTCTACCACTGAGCTACAGCAGCATGGGGGGTCGGCGAGCCGAAGCCCGTCACAGGCCGCGCGCTATTGTCGCGTGCCGCACACAAGTCAAGCAAAGCTTGCGTCGCGCCCGCGACCATAGCATCTCCTCGGGCCATGAGCGAGCATTCCCCAGCCGACAAGCCAGCGGACAAGAAGGCCGAACGCCTGGCCGCGCAGCTGCGCGAGAACCTTCGCCGCCGCAAGGCGCAGGCGCGGGCGCACAAGGATGGCCGCGGGCAGCTCGATCTTCCCAAAGAAGAGCCAGGCAGCTAACGGCTCGCAGCCTATCCGCAAGGGAGCATGAACTTTGGCAACGCTGATCCTCGTCCGTCACGGGCAGTCGGAATGGAACCTCGCCAACCGCTTTACCGGCTGGTGGGATGTCGACCTGACCGAGAAGGGGGTTGAAGAAGCCCGCGCCGCGGGGCGCCTGCTGAAGGACAAGGGCGTGCTGCCCGATCTCGCCTTCACCTCGCTGCAGACCCGCGCGATCCGCACGCTCAACCTCGCGCTGGAGGAATGCGGGCGGGTATGGATCCCGGTGACCAAGGACTGGCACCTGAACGAGCGCCACTATGGCGGCCTCACAGGTCTGAACAAGCAGGAAACCCGCGACAAGCACGGCGACGAGCAGGTGCACATCTGGCGCCGCAGCTTCGACACCCCGCCCCCGCCGATGGAAGCGGGCAGCGAGTATGATCCCGGCGCGGACCCTCGCTACGAAGGCATAGACGTGCCCGATACCGAGAGCCTCAAGCTGACAATCGAGCGCGTGCTGCCTTACTGGGAAGAGCACATTCTGCCCGAGCTGACAGGGGATCGCACGGTGATCGTCTCCGCCCACGGCAATTCGCTGCGCGCGCTGGTCAAACACCTCTCGAACATTTCGGACGACGAGATCACCGGCCTCGAAATCCCCACCGGCCGCCCGATCGTCTACCTCTTCGAAAACGGCAAGGTCGCGGGCGAGCGGCAGTATCTGGAAGAAACCTGATGGCTGACGCCCTCCTGGTCGCAATCGTGATGGGCAGCCAGTCCGACTGGCCGACCATGAAATGCGCCGCCGACGTTCTGGACGAACTGGGCATTGCGCATGATGTGCGGATCGTATCCGCCCATCGCACGCCCGACCGGATGTACGATTTCGCCAAAGGCGCGGTGGACGAAGGCTTCAAGGTCGTGATCGCGGGCGCGGGCGGAGCAGCCCACCTACCCGGGATGATTGCCGCGATGACGCCGCTGCCCGTGCTGGGCGTGCCGGTCCGCTCGAAAGCGCTCTCCGGGATGGATAGCCTGTTGTCGATCGCGCAGATGCCCGCCGGCGTGCCCGTCGGCACGCTTGCGATCGGCGAAGCCGGGGCGACCAATGCAGGCCTCCTCGCTGCCTCGATCCTGGGCGCGCATGACGCGCAGGTGATGGAACGCCTGGTTGCCTGGCGCACGGCGCGCAGCGAGGCCGTTGCCGAGAAGCCCAGCGAAGGATGATCGAGCCGGGCGGAACCATCGGCATTCTCGGGGGCGGCCAGCTTGGCCGCATGCTCGCCATTTCCGCCGCGCAACTGGGTTATCATGTCATCGCCTTCGCGCCCGAAGGGGACGCGGTGATCGCGCAGGTGTGCAGCGAATATGTCAGCGCGGACTGGCACGATGCAGCGGCCCTCAAGGCGTTTGCCGACCGGTGCGACGTGATCACGCTCGAATTCGAGAACGTGCCTGCTGCCCCGCTGGAGGCCATTGCCGACAAACTGGCGCCACACCCGCGCGCGCTGGCGATTGCGCAGGACCGGTTGGCCGAGAAGCGCTTCGTCGCCGATCTGGGTGGCACGCCCGCGCCCTTCCACGCGGTCGATTCGCACAGTGACCTGCTCGCCGGGATCGACGCGCTGGGAACGCCCGCGATCCTCAAGACCCGTCGCGACGGCTACGACGGCAAAGGCCAGTGGCGAATCTCCTCGCGTGAAGAGGCCGAGGCGCTCGACCTGCCCGATGCGCCCTGCATTCTCGAAGGGTTCGTGCAGTTCGAATGCGAGTTCTCGGTCATTCTCGCGCGGCGCGCGGATGGCGTGGTCGCGTTCTGGGAAAGCTCCGAGAATGGTCACGAGGACGGCATTCTCGCACGCTCTACCCTGCCCGCCCCCGACATCGTCGGCGACCAGGTGGACGAAGCGCGCAAGCTGGCAAAGGCGGTGGCGGACAAGCTCGGCTATGTCGGCGTGCTCACGCTCGAATTCTTCGCCAGCAAGGACGGGCCTATCTTCAACGAGATGGCCCCGCGAACGCACAATTCGGGCCACTGGACCATCGAAGGGGCCGCGACCAGCCAGTTCGAGAACCAGGTCCGCGCGATCTGTGGCCTCCCGCTGGGCGACACCCGCCGCGTCGCGCCGCGTGTTACGATGGAAAACGTGATCGGCCCTGCCGCCGCAACCGCGCACGAGGCGCTGCGCGATCCCACCGCGCACCTGCACCTCTACGGCAAGACGCAAGCGCCCGAGGGGCGCAAGATGGGCCACATCACGCGGCTGGAATGGCCGGAAGAGGAGCCTGCCCGATGATCGAAGACACGCTATTCCTCGTCTATGCCCGCGCCGCCAATGGCGCGATCGGCAAGGATGGCGAGCTGCCCTGGCACATTCCGGCGGACCTCAAGCACTTCAAGGCGCTCACCACCGGCAAGCCGATGATCATGGGCCGCAAGACCTTCGAAAGCTTCGATTCGCCCCTGCCCGGTCGCCGCCACATCGTGCTCACCCGCGATAGCGACTGGGAGGCGCCAGGGGCGGAGCGGGCCATGTCCGTACCCGAAGCACTGGCGGCCGCAGGGGGCGAGGAAACCGCGGTGATCGGCGGCTCCGACGTCTTCGTGCTGTTCGAACCGCAGGCGGAGCGAATCGAGCTGACGCAGATCCACGCCGACTATGAAGGCGACACCTTCATGGACGCGCCCGACGAATCGCGCTGGAAGGAAGTTGCGCGCGAGGACCACGAAGCCAGCGGCGACACGCCCGCCTTCTCCTTCATCACCTACGAGCGCCGCACGTGAAGAAGACCGTCCTGATCATCGTCGGACTGGTGCTGCTGATCGGCATCGCGGGCTTCTTCCAGTTCGCCCCGGGCATCGCCGAGCGCAGCATGAACCAGATCGACGGCGAACCGCTGATCGAAGTCTCCGACGAGGCGAAGGCGCTGCACGCAACGCTGACCATCGTCGATCTGCATTCGGACACGCTGCTGTGGAACCGCAACCTGCTGGATCGCGCGGATCGCGGGCACATGGACCTGCCGCGCCTCGCAGAAGGCAACGTCGCGCTGCAGGTGTTCTCCAGCGTGACCAAGACGCCCAAGGGCCAGAACTACGACGCGAACGACGCTGACAGCGACAACATCACCACGCTGGTGATTGCCCAACTGCAGCCCACCCGCACCTGGACCAGCCTGCTGGAGCGCTCGCTGTGGCACGCCGAAAAGCTGGACCGGGCCATAGCGGATTCCAATGGCGAGCTCGTGAAGGTCGCCTACGCAGACCACATCGATGGTCTTCTCCGCTACCAATCCGGCAAAGACCCGAAACCGGTCGGAGCCTTGCTTAGCGTCGAAGGGCTCCAGAACCTCGAAGGCGACATCTACAATCTCGACAAGCTGCGCTCTGCCGGCTTCCGCATGGCGAGCCTCACGCACTTCTTCGATACCGATCTCGCCGGATCGATGCACGGGATCGAGAAGGGCGGGCTGACCGAGAAGGGCCGCGCAGTCGTCCGCCGCATGGAAGAGCTCGGCATGGTGGTCGACATCGCGCATTGCAGCCATGCCTGCGTGGCGGACATTCTTTCCATGTCGCGCCGCCCGGTCGTCTCCAGCCACGGCGGGGTGCAAGCCACCTGCGACGTCAATCGCAACCTGACCGACCAGGAGATTCGCGGCGTTGCGAAAACCGGCGGCGTCATCGGCATCGGCTACTGGGACGGCGCCGTGTGCGGCACGTCCCCGCGCGATACGGCCAGGGCGATGAAGCATGTCCGCGACCTCGTCGGGATCGAACACGTGGCGCTGGGCAGCGACTACGACGGCGCAGTGACCGTCCGGTTCGATACCTCGCAGCTGGTGCAGGTGACGCAGGCTCTGATGGACGAAGGCTTCACCGAGGACGAGATTCGCGCGGCGATGGGCGAGAATGCACTGCGCGTGCTGCGCGAAGACCTGGAGCCCTTACGGATGTCCGTGGATTCGGTGCCAGTCCCGTGAGGTGGCTCGACCATCGCGAGCCGGTGCCTGCGCCCTTGCGCGGGGCGATCGTCGCGCTCGGCAATTTCGACGGGTTTCACAAAGGGCATCAGGCGGTCGCGGGCGAGGCGATCCGCTGGGCGCGCGAGGAAGAGCGGCCGGTGATCGTCGCCACCTTCGATCCGCACCCGGTGCAGTTCTTCCGGCCCGACACCGCGCCCTTCCGGCTGACCAGCCTCGAACAGCGGCACGAGCTCTATCTCGCCTTCGGGGCGACCGCGATGCTGGTGTTCCACTTCGATGCCGGGCTGGCCGGCACCAGCGCGGAAGACTTCATCGAGCGGATCCTTGTCGAGCGGTTCGGCGCGCATGGCGTGCTGACGGGCGAGGATTTCACCTTCGGCAAGGGCGCGAAGGGCAATGCCGCGCTGCTGAAAGAACATGGCGCGAAGCATGGGCTGGAAGCACGCACCGTATCGGCGGTGAGCGATGGCGGTGCGGTCGTCTCCTCCAGCCGGATTCGGGACCTGCTCAAGGCAGGTGAGCCGCAAGCTGCGGCGCAGCTGCTCACCCGCCCCTTCGCAATTCGCGGGATCGTGGAACATGGAGACAAGCGCGGGCGCGAAATCGGCTATCCCACCGCCAACCTCGCGCTCGAGGATTACCTGCGTCCCAAATACGGCATCTATGCCGTTACAGGCCGCATCCTGTCTTCCGGCGAAGTGCTGAAAGGCGCCGCCAATGTCGGCATCCGCCCGCAGTTCGAGCCTGCCAAGGAGCTGCTCGAACCCTACTTCTTCGATTTCTCGGGCGATCTCTACGGACAGGAAATCGAGGTGGCGCTGCACCACTTCATCCGGCCCGAGGCGAAGTTCGACTCGCTCGACGCGCTGATCGCGCAGATGGACCGGGATTGCGCCGAAGCGCGACAGTTGCTGGCGGAGTAGGGTTTCGCGCTGAGGGCGCGTAGCGGCTTCTGACACACCTGACACAGTGTCCTGGGGTCAAAAAACCCGCCCCTGGTGCCAGGGTGGATTCCGCGCTGCGAGAAGCGACGCGCGAAGATCGACGGTATCAAAGAGCGGCGGCGAGGTTAGCGAGCCAGGGGCGTGTAGGACAGCGTGGAGCTTCGCGGCTTGTGCGACCTCTCCGCGCAAAGCGATATCGGGCATGGCAATCGAAAAATTGCGCGATGCACAAGGCCCGGCTAAGGCCTCGCGCCTGATGAGCGACGATACAAAAAAGGACTGGGGGGACACCGTCTTCCTGCCGAAAACCGATTTCCCCATGAAAGCCGGGCTCCCGCAGAAGGAGCCGGGCATTCTGGCTGGCTGGCAGGATAGCGACCTGCACGGCAAGCTGCGCGCCGAGCGTGCGGGTTCCGAAAAGTTCATCCTCCACGATGGCCCGCCCTATGCGAACGGCGATATCCACGTCGGCCACGCGCTCAACCACATCCTGAAGGACATGGTGGTCCGCACGCAGAGCCTGCTCGGCAAGGATGCGCCTTACGTTCCCGGGTGGGACTGCCACGGCCTGCCGATCGAGTGGAAGGTCGAGGAACAGTACCGCAAGAAGAAGCTCAACAAGGACGAGGTTCCGCGCACCGAATTCCGCGCCGAATGCCGCGCCTATGCGCAGAAATGGGTCGATACCCAGCGCGAACAGCTCAAACGCCTCGGCATCATGGGCGACTGGGATCATCCCTACCTGACGATGGATTTCGACAGCGAGGCGACGATCGTGTCCGAGCTGATGAAGTTCGCCGAAGCGGGCAATCTCTATCGCGGCTCCAAGCCGGTGATGTGGTCGCCCGTCGAGAAGACCGCGCTCGCCGAAGCCGAGGTCGAGTACGAAGACATCACCTCGACCCAGATCGACGTGGCGTTCCAGATCGTGGAGTCGCCGATTCCCGAACTGGTCGGCGCGCATGCGGTGATCTGGACGACGACGCCGTGGACGATCCCGGTGAACCAGGCTTTGGCCTATGGGCCGGAGGTTGAGTATTCTCTCTTCGAGATCAAGACTGGTGAGATCGACGACAAACCGCATCTCGAAGAATGGCGAGGCAAGATGCTCCTCGTCGCGACTGAGCTCGTTCCTACATTCCTGAAACGAATTGGCTGCGAGTACGACAACAGCGACTACGTTCACACCTTGTACAAGGGTGGTGCACAATTCGCCGGGACCAAGGTCCGCCACCCGATGCACAAGCTCGGCGGGTTCTACGAAAAACTCCGCCCGATGCTGGCGGGCGACTTCGTCACCACCGACAGCGGGACCGGCCTCGTCCACATGTCGCCCGACCATGGCGAGGACGATTTCTATCTGTGCCGCGAGAACGGGATCGATCCGGTCTTCGCGGTCGATGATGGCGGCGTATACCGCGACGACTGGGCGTGGCTGGGCGGTGACGACGAGCGCCGCCGCGCGGTGATCAACCCCAAGTTCAACGCGCCCGACGGCCCGATCTGCTCGGACCTGCGTGATGCGGGCGCGCTGCTGAGCGCGAGCGCGGACTACAAACACTCCTACCCGCACTCGTGGCGCTCGAAGGCGAAGATCATCTACCGCTGCACGCCGCAATGGTTCGTGCCGATGGACAAGCCCTTATCGCCCTCTCCCCTTGAAGGGAGAGGGTTGGGAGAGGGGCCTTCTGGCGATGCACTAGGCCAGCCCCTCCCCCCGCCCCCCTCCCCGAGCGGGGAGGGGGAGAATAGCCTCCGCAGCCGTGCCCTCTCCGAAATCGAACGCGTGCGCTTCGTGCCCGAACGCGGGCGCAATCGCATCCGCTCGATGGTCGAAGGCCGCCCCGACTGGGTGCTCTCGCGCCAGCGCGCGTGGGGCGTGCCGATCACGCTGTTCGTCCGCAAGGACGGCACCTACCTGCAGGATGCAAGCGTGAACGAGCGCGTCGTCGATGCCATCCGCGAGGGCGGCGTCGATGCATGGGACGAGGCGCGCAAGGCCGAATTCCTCGGCTCAGATCACAACCCCGACGATTTCGAGATGGTGCACGACATTCTCGACGTGTGGTTCGATTCGGGCTGCACGCATGTCTTCGTGCTCGAAAGCGATCGCTGGCCCGCACTGACCTGGCCCGCCGATCTCTACCTCGAAGGCAGCGACCAGCATCGCGGCTGGTTCCAGTCCTCGCTGCTCGAATCCTGCGCCACGCGCGGCCGCGCGCCCTACGACCAGGTGCTGACCCATGGCTTCACCATGGACCAGAACGGGCGCAAGATGTCGAAGAGCCTCGGCAACACGGTCGATCCGCTCAAGATCGTGGATCAGTACGGCGCGGATATCCTGCGGCTGTGGGCACTGAGCGTCGATTCGACGATGGACCACCGCATCGGCGACGAGATCCTGAAGGGTGTGGCGGACCAGTACCGCAAGCTGCGCAACACCTTCCGCTACATGCTCGGCGCGCTCGAAGGCTACGAGGCTGCCGAAGCGGTCGACTACGCCCAGATGCCCGAGCTTGAGCGCTACACGCTGCACCAGCTGGCCGAGCTGGACGCCAGGCTGCGGCAGTGCATCACGGACTACGATTTCAACGAATATACCCGCCTGCTGACCGAGTTCGCGAACGAGGACCTCTCGGCCTTCCTGTTCGATATCCGCAAGGACCGGCTCTATTGCGACGATCCCGCGTGGACCCAGCGGCGCGCCTATCGCACCGTGCTCGACACGCTGTTCCATGCGCTGGTGCGCTATGCCGCTCCGGTGCTGGTGTTCACCGCCGAGGAAGTGTGGAGCACCCGCTTCCCCGACGCGAAGAGCATCCACCTGCAGCAGATCGACCCGCTGCCGGAAAACTGGACCGACGACGCGCTCGCCACCCGTTTCGCCGCACTGCGCGATCTGCGCGAAGACGTAACCGAGGCGATCGAGCCGCTGCGGCGCGAAAAGACCATCCGGTCGAGCAACGAGGCAGCCGTCTCCGTGCCCGCCCCCCGCGTGCCGCAAGGGTTCGACATGGACGATCTGGCGGAACTGTTCATCGCCGCGTCAGTCGAGACCCACGAAGGCGAAGGGGTGCAAGTTTCGCGTTCTTCCGATAACAAGTGCGGCAGGTGCTGGCGCCTGCTGCCGAGTGTTTCGGAGGAAGGCGCCCTGTGCGACCGCTGTGCCGATGTCGTGAGCGAGGAGTGACACACTGATGGAAGGTGCCTGGAACCGCCGCCTCGCCGGCCTCGTGCTCGCGCTGATCGTGTTCGGGCTGGACCAGTTCGTCAAATGGCTCGTCACCGGCCCGCTGGAAATCGATTCGGTGGGCGACGTGCAGCAGCTGCTGCCCTTCTTCGACCTGCGCTTTACCCAGAACTTCGGCATCTCGCTGGGCCTGTTCGAGGCCGACAGTGTGGAGACGCGCTGGATACTGGTGTTCGGCACCGCCGCCATCGCGGTCATCGTGTTCCTGTGGATGCTGCGCGAGCGGGCCATGGGCGATATCTTCGGGCTGGGCCTGATCCTGGGCGGGGCGCTGGGCAACATCCTCGACCGCATCCTCTTCGGTTACGTGATCGACTACGCGGACCTGCATTTCGGCACGTTCCGCCCCTTCCTGATCTTCAACGTGGCCGACGCCGCGATCACCATCGGCGTGCTCATCATCCTTGCCCGATCCTTCTTCCTGCGCGACAAGAGCGCCGACAAAGACATGCAGTTAGCTGCGAAAGAGAGCTGAATAATGCGCACCAAGAGCCTCCTCATCCTTGCCACCTTCGCGATGGGCCTGTCCGCCTGCGGCAGCGGCGGCGGTATCCTGGGACGCGAACGGCCGGACGAGTTCGCCGTGCAGCGCCAGGCACCGCTGGTGGTTCCGCCCGATTTCAGCCTCGCCCCGCCCGAACCCGGCGCCCCGCGGCCGACCGAAGGCACGGCCTCCGAACAGGCGCTGGAAGCCCTCTTCGGCGGCCCTGCCGCGCGCAGCCAGGTCGAAACCTCGGCGCTGGAGCGTGCTGGCGAAGCGGCTCCCGGCATCCGCTCTTCGGTGGGCGATACCAAGACGAACACCGTGGCGAAGGGCCGCGTGACGCGTGACATCATCGCCGCCCCCGAGGGCGACGGCGGCTCCGCGCAGGCCGTCATTCCCGGCTGAGCCAAGCCCGCGGCCGCTGCACCGCCCCGCGCCGGCCTCCCACAAGGCAATCGACACGGCCCATCTGGACTATTCCGCCAACGACTACAGATGTAGTTCGTCGGACAGAATCGACCGTTTGTCCCGGATTCCGTAACGTCCGTCTATCAATCACGCCGCCGGTCGAAACTCGCGTGCACCGGCCGCCGCAGCACTTCATCTCTCTTCCTGCGACGCACCGCTCCCCCAATCCCCTGGTGCGCCGCTGATGAGGAGGAAACGCTATGAAGATGCTTCTTGGAACGATCGCCGCCCTCGGTCTGGCCCTGCCGACCGTAGCCATTGCAGCCGAAAACCGGTCCATCGATGTCCAGTATTCGGACCTTAACCTCGCCACCCCCGAGGGGCAAAAAGCGCTCGAGCGCCGGATCGACAAGGCTGCGAAGCAGGTATGCGGCGCGGACGAGGCCCGCACCGGAACCCGCGTCGTCGACCGGGATGCCCGCATTTGCGTGAGAAACGCGAAGCGGCAGATCGAAACCCAGATCGCTGCGGTTATCGAGAAAGAGCGCCTCGGCGGCTGAATGCAGATGCCGACATCAAAAACCCCCGCCGAATGTGCTTCGGCGGGGGTTTTCTCAGGGGGTATCCGGCCGGCGAAAAAACCGGACCGCATCTAGCGCCCGGCCATGGCCTTTACCTTGGGCAGATAGGTGCGCCCGATCCGCAGGGTCTCTCCGTCGCTCATTTCCACCGACCAGACGCCCAGCCCATCGTGCCTGAGCCCTGCGATGCTCGCCTTGCTCAAAATCGTGCTGCGGTGGATGCGGATGAAGGCGTCAGGGTCCAGCTTTTCCTCCAGACCGGCGATGGTCTGCAGCAGCAGGTAGGTCTTGTCGCCCACATAAAGCCGCACATAGTCACGCTCGGCATCGATCCGGCGCACATCCTCGACCGACACGCGCACCAGTTCGGACCGGTGCGGGACCCATAGCTCCTGCAGCCACTTCGCGCCGGCGGCCCTGGGCGGTTCGCCGCGCTTCCCGATCGCGCGGGCGATGGCGCGCTCCAGCCTCTCGGCTGCGACCGGTTTCAGAACATAGTCGACCGCATCCAGATCGAACGCCTCCACCGCAAAGCTTTCATGCGCGGTCACGAAGATGATCGCGGGTGGGGACGACTTGCCCGCAAGCCGCTTGGCCACTTCGATTCCGTCGAGGCCGGGCATGGTGAGATCGAGCAGAATCAGGTCGGGTGCCTGCTGATCGATCACGTCGAGGGCAGCCTGCCCGTGGTAAGCCGTGCCGACGACCTCGACATCGGGGATCCTGCCACACAGGGTTTCCAGCCGTTCTATCGCAAGCGGCTCGTCGTCCACGAGGACGACACGCAGGGGGGTCTTGTCATTCATCGTTGAAATCCAGCGGCATGATGAGTTCCGTACGATAGCCCCCGTCGGGGGCCTTGCCGGTGAGGATCTGGGCGCGGTCGCCGAACCGCGCGCGCAGCCGGTCGCGCACGTTGGAAAGGCCGATCCCGAAGCCCCCGCCCGAACTGTCGTCGAGCCCGGGGCCATCGTCGGCGACCACCAGGTGCAGCCGGCCGTCGACATCGAAGGCCTGCACCATGACGTGCACGGGAGTGGTGGAGCGCGCCACCGCGTAGCGAACCGAATTTTCCACCAGCGGCTGCAGGATCATCCCCGGAACGCGCGCGCGTTCGAGATGGGCGGGCAGATCAATGTCCACCAGCAGGCGTTCGGGAAAACGAACCTCCTCGATCGCCAGATAGTCGCGCTGCAGAGCGATTTCGTCTTCCAGCGCCACATCCTCGGTCGGCTCCTCGGCCAGGCTGTGACGATAGAAATTGGACACCGCCTGGATCATCGCCTCTGCCCGCGTGTCCTTGCCGGTGATGACCAGAGAAGACAGCGAGTTGAGCGTGTTGAACAGGAAGTGCGGGTTGATCTGGTAGCGCAAGGATCGCAGCTCGGCCGCCTTGGCAGCGGTGCGGAACCGCTCCTCACGCGCCTGCGCCGCGCGGGCCTGTGCGCCTGCCAGCATCGCCAGATAGAGCGCGGCCCATGCAAGCAGCAGGAAATACCGCCCGAGCGCGATTTCGGACAGCTGCCGCCATCTCTCCGCACCCTTGGGCGCGGGTGCGAGTACCAGCGTGCGCCCGCTCTGCGAGTCGACCGCCTGACGCGGCGCCGCCCGGCTGGGCTCTGCGCGCGGCAGCGGCGGGATTTCGAGCAGCAGGTTCCCCGCCTCGTCCCGGCGAATCACAACGCCCTGCTCCTCGGCGTATTTCTGGTAAAGCTCTTCCTGCACATCGGCGAAGACCATCTGATTGACCTGTGCGATCATCGCAGCGGCAGGCAGCGCGACGACCAGAGCGGTGGCCGTTTTCACCAGCAGGCCGCTGGCATCGACGAGGCGCAGCACAAGCCACATTCCGAAGGTGATGCCGCCGCCCGCGAGGCACACGGCCAACCGCCGCCAGAGCAGGGCCTCCTGAAACTCCAGCCCGACGACCACGCCGCGCAGCGTTACAAGCACGAAATAGGTCAGCCACAGGCCAATGATCGAAAGCACCACCAGCCTGAGCGGCAGGCGGCTCGATTGTGCTGTTGGCTGCTGGGCCGGAGATAATTGCGTCACAATGGCCCCTGCTTGCTCCACTCGCACGCGCGAAGCCATGGCGCCGGTCGAGGCAGACAGGGCGTCGGTCGAGCGCGCTCAACTTCGTTCGAGCAGACCCTCCTCGGCGATCCGCTTGCGCCACTGGGCGGGGGCCAGGGTGTGGACGTTGTTGCCCGCCGCATCGACCGCCACGGTCACCGGCATGTTCTCGACCGTGAATTCGTAGATCGCCTCCATGCCCAGTTCCTCGAACGCGACGACCTTCGCTTCCTTGATCGCGCGGGCGACCAGATAGGCCGCACCGCCGGTCGCCATCAGGTAGGCGGTCTTGAACCGGCTGATGACGTCGACCGCATCCGCCCCGCGCTCCGCCTTGCCGATCATCGCCAGCAGGCCGAGGTCGAGCATCATTTCGGTGAACTTGTCCATCCGGGTGGCGGTGGTGGGGCCCGCCGGGCCTACCACCTCGCCCATCACGGGGTCGACGGGGCCGACATAGTAGATCGCGCGGCCCTTGAAGCTCACTGGCAGCTCCTCGCCCGCCTCCAGCATGTCCTTGATGCGCTTGTGCGCCGCATCGCGGCCGGTGAGCATCTTGCCCGAGAGCAGCAGGCGGTCGCCGTGGTTCCAGCTCTCGACCTCTTGCTGCGTGAGGGTGTCCAGATTCACCCGCTTGGCCGCGCTGTCCGGCTGCCAGTTGACCTTGGGCCACTGATCGAGATCGGGCTTTTCGAGATAACTCGGGCCCGATCCGTCGAGCGTGAAATGCGCATGGCGAGTCGCGGCACAGTTGGGAATCATCGCCACCGGCTTGCCCGCAGCGTGGCACGGCCAGTCCAGGATCTTCACATCGAGCACGGTGGAAAGCCCACCCAGCCCCTGCGCGCCGATGCCCTGCGCATTGACCGCATCGAAAATGTCGATCCGTAGCTGCTCGATATCGGTCTGCGCCCCGCGCGCCTTCAGCTGGCCCATGTCGATCGGGTCCATCAGGCTCTGCTTGGCGAGCTTCACGCAATGCTCCGCGGTCCCGCCGATTCCGATGCCCAGCATGCCCGGAGGGCACCAGCCCGCGCCCATGGACGGCACCTGTTCCACCACCCAGTCGACGATATTGTCGCTGGGATTCATCATCTTGAACTTGCTCTTGTTCTCGCTGCCCCCGCCCTTCGCGGCGACATCGATGCCGACGGTATTACCGGGCACCATTTCGACACTCAGCACGCACGGCGTGTTGTCGCGCGTATTGCGGCGGGTGAAGGCGGGATCGGCGAGGATCGAGGCGCGCAGCTTGTTCTCGTCGTGATTATAGGCGCGGCGCACGCCTTCATCGACGACCTCCTGCAGGCTGCGCTTGCTGTCGAGGCGACAGTTCTGCCCCCATTTGATGAAGACATTGACGATGCCGGTGTCCTGGCAGATCGGCCTGTGCCCCTCGGCACACATGCGGCTGTTGGTCAGAATCTGCGCGATCGCGTCCTTCGCGGCCGGGCCCTGCTCGGCCTCGTAGGCCTCGCCCAGCGCGCGGATGTAATCCATCGGGTGGTAGTAGGAGATGAACTGAAGCGCATCGGCGACGCTTTCGACGAGATCGTCTTCGGTGATAATGGTCATGTCGCTCATCGACGGGCACCTCCTGCTGATCGAAACCGAAGCGCCACTAGAGCAGCACAAGCCTATGCGACAAGTGATGCGGGTCTTGGCGAGCCTTGTCCCCCCCTATAAGGCGTGCGCCAAGCCCCGCAGCCGATCCGGCGATCGGCACAATGGACGAGACGAGACTCATGATCGAGACCGCGCAGAAAGCGCCCGACTTCACGGCCGCACGCCGCCACATGATCGAAAGCCAGCTGCGCACCAGCGGCATCAACGATGCCTACGTGCTCGAACGCATGGCTGCCGTGCCGCGTGAAGACTTCGTGCCCGCAAATGCGCGTGCCGCCGCCTATGTGGACCGCACGCTGGCTCTGGGCGGAGGGGCTTTTCTCGCCCCCCCGCTCGCCTATGGCCAGATCCTGAGCCAGGCGCGTCCTCGCCAGGACGAGCGGGCGCTGATCGTGGGCCCTGCGACGGGCTATCTCGCCGCACTGCTCGGCCCGCTGGTGTCCGAGCTGCGCGAGGCGACCCCCGACGCGGTGCTTTCCGGCGATGTCGACGGGGTATTCGATGTCGTGCTGGTCGATGGTGCGGTGGAAGAAGTGCCTGCCTCGCTGATCGCTACGCTCGCGCCGGACGGGCGCCTGCTGACCGGCCTGCTCCGCAAGGGCGTGACGAAGCTCGCACTCGGTCGCCATAGCGGTGCCGATATCTCGCTCATCACGCTGAACGAAACGCAGCTTCCCCGGCTCCCCGCCTTCGACAAGCCGCAGGGCTGGACCTTCTGAGGATGAAACGCCCCGCCTATTTCGCACTCGTGGCGACCTGCGCCCTCGCGCTGACCACACCCGCGCAGGCCGATACGCTGCGCGAGGCGCTGGCCGAGGCCTATCGCACCAATCCGAATCTGCAGGCCGCCCGCGCCCAGCTTCGCGCGACGGACGAGAACGTGGCGATCGAGAAGGCGGATGGACGCCCGAACGTGACCGCCCAGGGCGCCCTTACCGAATTCCTGAAGCAGAACTCGACCAGCTTCTTCGCCCCCGAACGCGCGCTGACCGCCAACGTCGATCTTGGCGTACCGCTCTATTCGGGCGGTGCGGTGAAGAATTCCATCCGCGCAGCGAAGGAGCGGGTGGAGGCTGGCCGGGCCGACCTGCGCGGCACCGAAAGCGCGATCTTCAGCCAGGTCGTCGCCGCCTACATGGACGTGCTGCGCGGCGAGGCACTGGTTGGCCTCAGCGCAAATCAGGTCGAGGTGCTGACCGTCAACCTGCAGGCGACCAGCGACCGGTTCGAAATCGGCGACGTCACCCGCACCGATGTTGCCCAGTCCCAGTCCCGCCTCGCGCTCGCTCAGGGCGACCTTCGCTCTGCGCAGGCCGGGCTGATCCAGGCCCGCGAAACCTATATCCAGCTAGTCGGCTCCGCCCCCGGGCAGCTCGAACCGCCGCCGCCCCTGCCCAATCTGCCCGATAATACGCGCATGGCGGTGGATGTCGCGCTGGATAACAATCCGGATCTCATCGCCGCGCGCGAGCGTGCCGCTGCGGCCGGCTACGATATCGACGTCGCCGGTGCTTCGCGCCTGCCGCGGGTTTCCGCCTTCGTTGGCTATGATTACCAGAACTTCCTCGGCAGCGTGCCCGATTCCCCGCTCGATCCAGACGATCCCAACAGCCCTCTGATCGGCAGCCCGCAGACCGCCACGGCATCGTCCGCCGGCCTTTCGCTGTCGATTCCGCTGTTCCAGGGCGGGCGCCCCGCAGCGCTCCAGAGGCAGGCGCAGGCGCGTGCCTCGGCCGCGCTCGATCAGGTGATTGCGGCCGAGCGGGATGTGATTGCCCAGGTGCGTGCGGCCTTTGCCAGTTACTCCGCCGCGCTTGCGATCATCGACAGCTCGCGCGAGGCGGTGGCTGCCGCCGAACTGAGCCTCGAAGGGGTACGGGCGGAAAACTCGATCGGTAACCGCACCGTGCTCGACGTTCTGAACGCAGAGCAGGAACTGCTGCTTTCGCGCGTCGATCTCGTGACGGCACGCCGCAACGCCTATGTCGCAGGCTTCACCCTGCTGGCGGCGATGGGGCTTGCCGAGGCACGCGATCTCGGGATCGAAGGCGGTGCCTTGTACGATCCGCTGGTCAACTACGATCGCGTTTCCGGCCGCTGGAACGACTGGGATCGCGGCTCCGACCCCGAAGCGCTGGGCACGCGCACCATTGACATTCCGGCGGCGGACGCGGAAATCCGCGATGTCTACGGTCCGGTGCTTGATCCGGAAACCGACTGATCTGAACGGAATCGGGGGATTGAACGTGCAGGACGGCAGCGAAGCCTCGGTCGAGGAAATCCTTGATTCGATCAAAAAGGTGATCGCTCGGGACAACCGCGCCGGTGCGCTCGAGGCGCGCCGCATGCGCAGCCGCTCCACCCGCGAGGACGCCGCCCCCGCCCCGCGCGACCCGGTGCTGGAGGAAGAGGCCGAGGATGTTTACGACCTCGCCGACGTCGATCTTGCCGAGGAGGAAGAGCGGGCCTCGCGCGAGGCGGACGACGCGGCCGATTCGGTCGAATCGCTGCTCAGCACCGCCGCGCGCAATTCGATGAGAGACAATCTCGCCACGCTGGCCCTGCTGTCGGAGCCGGGTGCATCGCCGCAAATCGTGCGCTCTGGCGAAACCTCGCTCGAAGGGATGGTGCGCGAGATGCTCCGCCCCATGCTGGCCGAATGGCTGGACACGAACCTGCCGCCGATGGTGGAAGACCTGGTCCGCCAGGAAATCGCCCAGATCGTGCAGAAGAAGCGCTGAGCCTCCCTCTCCCGAGTAGAGATTTCGCTTGCGGGCGCGCGCCGAGGGCGTAGTTTCCCGCGCCATGCGCAAACACTTCAAGCCGCTCGCTCTTTTTGCCGCTTCGACGGCGCTTCTCACCACCCCGGCCATCGCACAGGATACTCCGGAGCCGATGACGGCCCGGGATCTTGTCACCATGCCGCGCCTGGGCAGCCAGAGCGTGAGCGGCGATGGTTCGCGGGTGATCTATTCGGTGACGACGACCGACGAATCCTCGCTGGAACGCAGCACCGCCTATCGGATCAGGTCGCTGGCTGACGGAAACGAGGTCGATCTGACGCTGCCCGAAGGTGCGTCCTCGCCCGTATTCTTCGACGAGGAGCGTATTTATTTTCTCGCGCCGGGGGGGCGTAATTCGCAGGGAATGCAGCTTTTTACCGGTATCGTAATGCAGCGCACGGACCGCGCCTGGCTGGCGCAGGTGCGGCAGGTGTCGCGGCTGAACCGCGCCATCGAGGGATTCAAGCTCTCGCCCGACGGCGGCAAGGTCGCGATCTATGGCGAAACGGCGCGCAGTTGCACCGAATATGTCTGTGGTGCTGACGCGGACGGCACTTCGGGCGAACAGCCCGTCGGCTCGGGCCGCCTCTACCAGGGCGATGAGGGCTTTGTGCGGCACTGGGATACCTGGCGCACGCCGGGCAGCTACAACCGCGTGTTCGTCTACGACATAACCGATCAGGGCCTGGCCGGTCCGCGGGCCATCGACGGCCCGCTGAAAGACGGCGCGCTCATTGGCGATACACCCACCAAGCCCTTCGGGGGGCCGGAGGATTTCGCCTTCGCGCCCGACGGAAAGAGCATCTGGTTCGTTGCCCGCGAAGCCGGTGCGCAAGAGCCGATGTCGACCGACCTCGATATCTACAATTACGATCTCGAGGTGCGCAATCTGTCGGAAATCACCGCGGATAACGAGGCGGTCGATACTGCGCCCACGCCCTCACCCGATGGCAGGTGGCTCGCCTATCTTGCCATGGAGCGGCCGGGTTACGAATCGGATCGCCAGCGGATCATGCTGCGCGATCTGGAAAGCGGAGAAACGCGCTCGCTCACCGAAGACTTCGACCGCAGCTTCGGCTCGCTCGCCTGGACGCCCGATTCGCGCTGGATCATCGCGACCGCGCAGGATGTGCTCGATACGCCCGCGTTCCGCGTCGATCCGCGAAGCGGCAAGGTCACCGAGCTGGACCTGCTGCCGGGCAACGAGGCGCATATCGGCAACGTGACCCCCATCGGCGGCAAACGGCTGCTCTTCACGCGCGATTCGATCGCCGCACCTGCGGAACTCTACCTCTCGGATGGGTGGAAGACGGCCACCCGGCTGACCGAGGTCGCAACGGACCGCGTGGCCGCGCTTGCTCCCGTGGAAACGCAGCGCTTCAGCTTCGAAGGCGCCGGGGGCGACACGGTCTGGGGCCAGATCACCAAGCCGTCGGGGGCCGCGGGCGATCTTCCCGCCATCCTCTACGTCCACGGCGGACCGCAGGGTTCCTTCAACGATGGCTGGTCCAGCCGCTGGAACCCGCGCGTGCTCGCCAGCCAGGGATATGCGGTGATCTCGGTCGATTTCCACGGAAGCACGGGATACGGGCAGGATTTCACCGACAGCATCAACCGCGACTGGGGCGGCAAGCCGCTGGAGGATCTTCAGAAGGGCCTCGCCGCCGCACTTGCACTCGATAGCCAGATCGACGGGGACCGGGCCTGTGCGATGGGGGCATCCTACGGCGGCTACATGATGAACTGGATCGCCGGAAACTGGGCGGACCGGTTCGATTGCCTCGTCCAGCACGACGGCCTGTTCGACATGCGCAGCTTCTACTACACGACCGAGGAATTGTGGTTTCCCCGCTGGGATTTCGGCGGTTCCTATGCCGAACAGAGCGCGCTTTACGAGCGCTGGAACCCGGTGAACTATGTCGAGAACTGGCAGACGCCCATGCTCGTCGTCACCGGCGAAAAGGATTTCCGCGTTCCCTACACACAGGGGATCGCCAGCTTCACCGCCTTGCAGGAGCGCGGCATCCCTTCGCAGCTGCTGGTCTTCCCGGACGAGAACCACTGGGTACTGAGCCCCGACAACTCGCTGCAATGGCACGAGACCGTGTTCGCCTGGCTCGACCGCTGGCTGGGCGAAGACACCGATTGATCGCCGGATGAGCAAGGAAAAGGAACTGCGCAAGGCGCAGAACGCGCTCACCAAGACCGGTGGGGAGCACGCAGCGCGCCATATCTTCCTGTGTGCCATGCCGGAAAAGGCCAAGTGCTGCGGGCGGGCCGAGGGCAAGGAGGCGTGGAACTACCTCAAGAAGCGCCTCAAGGAACTGGGGATCGGTCCGAGCCGCAAGGATGGCACCGATCTGCTGATTCGCCGCACAAAGGCCGATTGCCTGCAGATCTGCGAGGCCGGGCCGATCGCGCTCGTCCAGCCGGACGGGGTCTGGTACCATTCCTGCACGCCGGACGTGCTGGAAGTCATCATCCAGCAGCACCTGATCGGAGGAGAGCCCGTGGAGGCCTTCCGCCTCCATCCCGCCGATTGACCGGTCAGTCTTTCGATCCGCGCTTGTCGGAATCGTACCATCTGTCCGCATCCTCGCGCGGATCGTGGATCGATTCGTCGTGGCCGGTTCCGTTCGAAAGGAAGATCAGTCCCATCAGCGCGCTCGCCAGCATCATGGTGAAGCCGATCCCCAGCGCGGCTGCGATGAAGAAATGCGGCGAGACCGGCAGTTCGCTCCATGCGATCGCCGCCCAGGCAATCAGGACGGTGAGAACCGTCACCCCCAGCATCGCGCGCATCAGCTTCTTGTAGCGCGCCCAGGCGAAGGCGGCCTTTTCGGGATCGTCGAGCGGAGATTTGCGAGCCAAGCGGCCCTCCTGTGAAGCGTTGCTGAGTGGATTCGCCAAGTGGCGAACTTCGTGGCATTATCCTGTGTCCGGGGGAAGGATTACGACACATGGATATCGGACAGCTTATTCTCAATCGCGATGCCAACAGCATCGTTACCTGCGACGCCCGGATGACGATGCGCGATGCGATCGCCATCCTGGCAGACAAACGCATCGGCGCGTTGCCCGTGATGGAAGACAGGCGCGTCGTCGGAATATTTTCCGAGCGCGACGTGATCTACTGCATGGCGAAGGAAGGCGGCGGTTGTCTCGACCGGCCCGTAGGCGAAGTGATGACATCGCCCGCGATCACGGTGGAACGCTCGGAGAAAATCGACGAGGCGCTGTCGCTCATGACGCGGCGGCGGATTCGCCACCTCCCCGTGGTGGAAGAGGGATCGCTGCTGGGATTCGTCTCGATCGGCGATCTCGTGAAGTCGCGGTTCGAGAAAGTGCAGCAGGAAGCGCAGGAGATGCGCAGCTATATCCAGACTGCGTGAGATGGACGGCTTGAGACGCGGCCCCGCAAGGCCCATATCGAGAGCATGAGCAATGCTCCCTCCCTGACCGAATCTGCTGCGGCACGCGTTTGCGCCATTGCCGAAAAGCAGGGCAAGCCCGCCATCCTGCGTCTCGCGGTCGATGGCGGAGGCTGTTCGGGCTTCCAGTACCGGTTCGAACTGGCTGATGCGCCCGAGGGCGACGACGTGACGAGCAAGACCGGCGGAGCGACGCTGGTGGTCGATCCCGTTAGCCTCGATCTGGTCGCTGGCAGCGCCGTCGATTTTGTCGAATCGCTGGGCGGAGCGGCCTTCCGGGTTGAGAACCCGCAGGCGGCCGCCGGTTGCGGCTGCGGCTCCAGCTTCGGGATTTGAATTAGACTGGCGGCCACGCATCGGGCAGGAATGCCTGCATGCGTATTGCGACATTCAACATCAATGGAATCAAGGCGCGGCTGCCGCGCCTGCTGGAATGGCTCGATGAAACGAAGCCGGATGTGGCGTGCCTGCAGGAAATCAAGTCGCAGGACGATGGCTTTCCGGCCGATGAGTTCGAGAAGGCCGGATACCAGGCCATCTGGCATGGCCAGAAGAGTTTCAACGGCGTCGCCATCCTCGCCAAGGACGGCCTTTCGCTGACCGAGCGGATGCGCGGCCTGCCCGGCGACGAGAGCGACGAGCAGGCGCGCTACCTCGAAGCCGAGGTGGAAGGTGTCGTGATCGCCAACCTCTACCTGCCCAACGGCAATCCGCAGCCCGGCCCCAAGTTCGACTACAAGCTGGCGTGGATGGAGCGGCTGCGCTCGCGCATGGCGGCCATCTGGGCCGAAGAAAGACCGGCCGTCGTCCTGGGGGACTTCAACGTGATTCCCGAGGACAAGGACGTGCGGTCTCCCCCGGCAATGTCGAATGATGCACTGATGCAGCCTGCTTCGCGCGACGCCTATGCGCGGCTGCTCGGCGATGGCTGGACCGACGCGATCGACACGCTCAACCCGCGGGGAGGCGTGTGGACCTTCTGGGATTACCAGCGCGGTGCGTGGCAGCGCGATCATGGCTTCCGGATCGACCATTGCCTGCTCTCGCCCGAACTGGCGGACCGGCTGGTCGCGGCGGGCGTCGACAAGGATGCCCGGGGGCGCGAGAAGGCGAGCGATCACGCGCCCGTCTGGATCGAACTGCGCGACTGACGCAAAAAAGGGGCGCAGCACACGCGTGCCACGCCCCTTCGTGAATCTCGGAAACCGTTTAGCGGTAGAAGATGTGCGTCTTGATCGTTGCTCGCGCGACCTTTTTGCGCGCCCAGCTCGGGCGCACGTAGGTGGCGTGGAAGTAAAGCGAATCGCCCGCTTCGCTGTCCCACATGCCCTCGTGGGCGATGCGGGCAATCTTGCGCGCGCGTTCCCAGGCCGCCGCATTGCTGCGGTTCGTCGGGATGCGGCCGTTCTTCACGAAGGAGAACTGCGAACGCTGCGTGACAACACCGCAATAGTCCGAGGGAAAGACCGTGGATTCGGCGCGGTTGATGATAACCTGCGCAACCGCGAGCTGGCCCTCGATGGGTTCGCCACGCGATTCGAAATAGATGGCACCCGCGAGGCACTCCAGCTGATCGGACAGCGTCTGCGGTGCATCCACATTCGCCATCAGCTCGCTCAGCGAGTCAGCGTCGGGCACCACGGCCTCGACCACTGCGGGGGTTTCTTCCGGTTCCGGCAGAGGCTGAACGACCTCGTCCGAGATGAACACCGGATCTGCCGAAGCCTCGGGCTCCGGGACGGAAATCGGTTCTACGTCGCCCTGTTGGGCTTGGGCATCCGCGTAGCTCAGGCCGGCGGAGGCAATCAGACCGGCTGCGGCACAAAACACGAAGCCGAATTTCGTTTTCTGACCCATTGATACCGTACATTGGGCGGTGAACGAACACAGACGCAGGCTGGAACCATCGCGCGCCGAAGCGCTTTAGTGATTGTACAAATGTGAGGGTTCTCGAAGGCCTGCCGGCAGTTCCCCGACTGCGTGCTAATCAAAGCGGCCTCATTGCCGCCCCGACCGCCTGCGCAAATTCGAAGTCGCGGGCCCTTTGCCCGTTAGCGGCTCGAGGTCAAGTTAAGGCCGCATTTGTGCGACGAACCGTTCTGCATCGTCGATCTGTGCTTCCACGACCCACAAATCCGGGTCCTGTTCGCTTCTCCGATCGCAGAAATCGTATATTTTCCGTTCGTTTTCAGGGGGTTCTTCCTGCGTGACTTGCCATTCGAAGGCGAAGTCCGCCGAAGGGCGCCTTTCGACTAATTTCACGGCCCCGGTTCGATCGCGCAGCAAAAGAATGTAGGTGCCGCTGTCCGGGTCTCCTTTGGCAAGGATAGCGGCAAAACCGCCTTCGGCCGAAATCTGGCGCATCAACCCGCCTACGACGAGGTGAGTCGGCAGACGCGAATCGCTCAAGGTGCCTCGCTCGCGTATCCTTCGAGCCCCGAGAGGGCGATTCGCGAGCGCATGAAGGTGCCCGTTCCGCGCCCGATCTCGTCCCCCTCCTCATCCACCAGCCGCGATTCGGCGACCAGTACGCGGCGACGCCCGCTGATCCACACGCCAGAGGCGGTGACCCGCCCCTCGCGCACCGGCTTGGTGAAATGGAGGGTGAAGGCGGTCGTCAGCAGGAAGCGATCGGTGACGAGACTGTTGGCGGCGTAAAAGGCCGCGTCGTCCAGCATCTTGAAATAGATCGTCCCGTGCGCCGCCCCTGCGGCGTGATACGAACTCTCGGTGATGTCGAAGGTGATCCGTGCGCGGCCTTCGCCCTCGATCGTCAGGTCCGATGAAAAGACACGATTGACGGGGGCCGAGCGGTACAGCCGCTCGAGCGCGCGATAATGGGCGGACGGGCCCGGGCCTGCCTCAGGCTGCGTCACGCAGACCCGCATTGGCGATGATCGAATACAGCTCTTCCTCGCTCCCCGCTTCGAAAAGCTGGTGCAGCATGCGCTCGTCGCGCGTCAGGCGCGACATGGCGGCGAGGGCGTGAAGGTGCTGCACGCCGGCATCGCTCGGCGAGACCAGGCCCATCACCAGCCGGACCGGCACGCCGTCCGCGGCGTCGAAATCGACGTCGCGGTCAAGATGGAGGAGCACGGCAAGGGGCCGGTCGACCAGGTCGAGCCGGGCATGCGGCATCGCCACGCCCCGGCCGAATCCCGTGCTTCCCAGAACTTCCCGTTCGCGCAGGGCGTCGAGCACCTGATCGGCCGGAATGCCATAGGCAGACGCGAATCCCTTCGCCAATTCACCCAGGATCGCCGCCTTGTTCGCGCACGACGCACAATGAACGGCTTCGGGTAGCAATCGAAATGGGGAAGACACGGGGGGATAGCCTGCTTTGCTAAGCGTTTTTCGGTTCGATCCCGATGGGACAGGATAATGCGTCGGTAGCGGCGGTTGGCTGAGGTCGCGGACGACCTTCAGCCGAAAGTGCCGCGTCGCATCAGTGAGGCTCGACCCAGCCGATCGAGCCGTCCTGGCGGCGATAGACCATATTATGCCGGCCAGAGCCAGCATTTTTGAAGAACAGCGCGTTGGTATCGCGCAGGTCGAGCATCATGACCGCGTCCGCAACGGAGGCTTCGGGAATGTCGGTCTTGGTTTCGGCCACCACCGGCGGCGCGTCCGCCACTTCCACATCATCCTCTTCGGGTTCGGAAGCGAAGACCCGGTAGGCCGCCTCTTCTGCCGCTGCAGAATGGGCGTGCGCCTCATGGCGGTCCTTCAGCCGGCGCTTGTAGCGGCGCAGCTGCTTTTCCAGCTTGGTGGCGGAAGCGTCCAGCGCCTGGTGAATGTCGTGCGCTTCGCCCTGGGCCTTGAGGATGAGCCCCTGCATGATGTGCGCGACGATGTGGCACGAGAACGCGCCGCCGGGTTGCTTGCCGAAGGTCACGTGCGCGGAAATCGCGCGGTTGAAATACTTGTCGACGATCGCTTCGAGGCGTTCGGTCGCGCTGTCCTGCAGGGCTGCGCCTGTGTCGATCTGGTGGCCGGAAACTCGGACGTCCATGCTTTGCAATCTCCGTCTTTTCGCGCGGCCCGGGGGTGGGCCGCAGCCTACCTATTCCAGATAGGTCTTGCGATACGCTCAAGAAAGGCCGCGTGGCGCATCAGTTCCGCCTCGCTCGCCGTGTGGGGGCGGGGCGGTCGCACCGGACGGTCGGCCGAAGGGCGCAGGGGGACGATCCTGTCCTCCCGAGCTGCTTCGCCGACATTCTCCGCCACCGGCATCAGCCCCATCGCGATCTGGCGGCCGCCGGTCAGCTCGATATAGACCTGCGCAAGCAATTCGGCGTCGAGCAGGGCGCCATGAAACACGCGGTGGCTGCGATCGACGCCATAGCGCGTACACAGGGCGTCCAGCGAATGCTTGCCGCCCGGGTGCTTGCGCCGGGCCAGCTCTAGCGTGTCGATCTTGCGCGTCAGGCAGATCGCCTCGCGCGAGCATCGCTCCAGTTCGGCGTTGAGGAACCCAAAATCGAACCCGGCATTGTGTGCGACCAGCTTGTCGTCGCCCACGAATTCCAGAAATGCTTCGACTTCGTCGAGGAACAGCGGTTTTTCGGACAGGAACTGCGCGCTCAGGCCATGAATGGCTTCGGCTTCGGCGGGCATGTCCCGCTCGGGATTGTAATAGGCGTGGAAGGTCTTGCCCGTCGGCATGCGATCGATCAGCTCGACGCAACCGATCTCGACCATGCGATGGCCCTGCCGGGGGTCGATGCCGGTGGTTTCGGTATCGAAAACGATTTCACGCATGAGAGGACTATCGCCCTCTGGAGCCCGCGTTGCAAGATCAGGAGCGGGACTGACTTTCAGTCATCAACCGTTCGACCAGCGCCGCAACTTCGGCCTCGGTCTCCGCAATCGGCACGCCGGTATGGATCACATGGTCCGCCCGCGCCCGCTTGTGATGGTCGGGTGTCTGCAGGTCGAGTATCTTTTCGAACTTGTGCGCCGTCATCGCGGGGCGCGCGAGCACTCGCTCGCGCTGAACGTGATGGGGGGCGGAGACCACGATCACCACATCGACCATGTCCTCGCCGCCCTTCTCGAACAGCAGCGGAATGTCGAACACGACCAGCGGAGCGTCGGCATTGGCCGCAAGAAATTCCGCCCGTCGCTCGGCCACTGCGGGGTGCATGATCGCTTCGAGCCGGCCGAGCTCCTCCGGATTGCCAAACACATGCTTGCCGAGCGCGTCGCGGTCCACGCCCTCGGGCCCGGTCGACCCGGGAAAAGCCGCCTCGATCGCACCGAGCAGCGCGCCGCCGGGCCCCTGCATGCGCCGCACCTCGGCATCGGCATCGAACACCGGTACGCCCTGCGCTTCGAACATGGCAGCAACCGCCGATTTGCCCATCCCGATGGAGCCGGTGAGCCCGATGATCAGCGGGCGATTCATGACGTCAGCATCGCGCGCAGTTCCCTGTCGTGCTGGCGTGGCGGGCTGGCGCCGTAGAACCGGCGAAAGGCTTCGGCGGCCTGCCCGATCAGCATGGCCAGCCCGTCCACCGTCTCGTGCCCGGCGTCGCGCGCGTCCTGCAGGAATGGCGTGTCGAGCGGATCGGTGACGATGTCGTAGGCGATCGCGCCGGGAGGGGCATGACTCCAGTCGAACCGGAGCGCGGGCTTGCCACGCATGCCGAGCGGGCTGGCATTGACCACCAGGTCGAGCATGCCGTGGCGGTCGTCGAAAGCGAAATCGGTCGCTCCCGCGAAGTGATCGAGAGAGACCACGTGATGCTGCGCGCTGCGCGGCAGCTGCGCGGCGAGCGCGCTGGCCTGCTCGGTGCGCCTGGCGGCGATGACGAGCGTGAAATTGCGTTCGGCAAGCGCATGGGCGATGGCGCGCGCCGCGCCGCCCGCACCAAGGATGCGCGCCATGCGAAACAGGTGGGCGCCCTGCAGTTCCTGCATCAGCGGTTCGAGGAAACCCGCTGCGTCGGTATTGGTCCCAAGGAGGCGCCCGTCGGGTGACCGATAGATCGTGTTGACCGCGCCGATGGACGCGGCGGGCTCTTCGACCGAGTGAAGATGTGCCTGCACCGCCTGCTTGAGCGGCATGGTGACATTGCAGCCGCGCCAGTCGGGATCGGCCTGGCGCTTGGCAAGGTAGGCCCCGACGTCTTCCTGCGCGACGCGCGTGGCCCGGTACTCCGCCTCGATCCCCAGCTTGTCCAGCCAGAAACCATGGATTGCGGGCGACTTCGACTGCGCGATGGGATCGCCGATGACTTCCGCGTAAGGCTTGCTCATGCAGGGATGACGCCCTGCTCTCGCAGCGCGCCCAGCACTTGCAGCAGAGGCATGCCCAGAATCGTGAAATGGTCGCCGAAGATGCGATCGAACAGCTGCACGCCCATCGCCTCGATCCGGAAGACGCCGACCGTCTGGCCGACCTCGGGCCACTCGGCGGCGAGATAGGCTGCGATGAAATCCTCGCCCAGATCGCGCACATGCAACGCTGCGGCATCTTCGCCCAGCCAGACGATACGGCCACCGCTGGCAAGTGCCGCAGCGCTGTGCAGATGCAGCACCTTGCCTGAGAAGAAGCGCAGGTGTTCGGCAGCTTCCTCGCGGCTGGAGGGCTTGTCGAACCTTTGTCCGTCCACCACGACCAGGCTGTCACCGCCCAGAACGAAGCGATCGGGATGGTCGGCCGAAACCGCGCTGGCCTTCGCCGCGGCCAGCGCCTGCGCGATCTCGGCCGGCGGGGCGTCGGCCATTTCCGCTTCCAGCGCGCGTTCGTCCACATCCGCGCCGACGCAGTCGACCTCCACACCGGCAGCCTGCAGCATCGCGCGGCGAGAAGCGCTGTTCGAGGCGAGGATGAGGCTCATATCGGCTTCTCCTGCGGCTTGGCGCGCATCTTGTGATCGTTCATCAGCTTGATGATCGCCGCAGCCGTTTCCTCGATCGATCGGCGGGTCACGTCGATGACCGGCCAGTTATTGTCGGCGAACATGCGCCGGGCGAACCGGATTTCCTCTTCCACGCGCTCATGCTCGGCATAGCTGGTTTGCGATTCCTCGTTCAGCGTCAGCAGGCGGTTGCGGCGGATCTGCACCAGCCGCTCGGGCGCGGTAGTCAGCCCGACCACCAGCGGCCCGTTCAATTCGAACAGAACCGGGGGTGGGGGGCTCTCCATCACCAGCGGGATATTCGCGACCTTGTAACCCCGGTTGGCGAGATAGATGCTGGTAGGTGTCTTCGAGGTCCGCGAAACTCCGGCGAGGACGATATCCGCCTTGTGCCACTGTTCGCTGCCAACCCCGTCGTCATGCGCAATCGTGTAGTGAATGGCATCGACCCGCCGGAAATAGGCGTCGTCCATGCGGTGCTGGCGTCCGGGGCGCCCATGCGCTTCCTGCCCGAATTGCGTTTCGAGCACTGCAGTCACTTCGCCAAGAGCATCCACCGCAGGCAGCGCGAGCTGGCGGCATTTCTCCTCAAGCGCCTTGCGCGTATCCTCGTTCACCAGCGTGTAGAGAATCAGGCCGGGCATCTTCTCCAGTTCGGGCACGATGCGGTCCAGGTGCTGGCGCGAACGGACCATCGGCCAGAAGTGGCGTTCGACATCCACGCCTTCGAACTGGGCAAGCGCCGCATTGGCCACCATCTGCAGCGTTTCGCCGGTCGAATCGGAAAAGAGATGCAGATGCGTGCGCGCCAAGGTGCGATCCGGGTTGTGGACAGATGCCGGGATAAACCACTTCACTGATGCAAGGACAAGTCCGGCACGCAGATCGTGAACATCGCGAGCCGGATTTGCGCAGGGAGTCTGCCCACAGATGGCGTGCTTATCGACACCCGACTCAGAAGGGGGATAAGTTCCGTTTGACGATGGATATTCGGCGAGTCGGATGGTGGAGGACGCATCCGAGTTTTTCGCAGGCCATGTGCAGCACAGGGTTTTCACCCCTGTCCACAGGCCCAACTTCTATCATCCATCTATTACTAATATAATTTATTAGGTTAGTTAGAGACATGCCTGGCCCACTTCTCGATTGCCTGCGCGGTGCCCTGCCCGCGACCCCGCCCGTCTGGTTCATGCGCCAGGCGGGGCGTTACCTGCCCGAATACCGCGAGTTGCGCGCGGACAAGGGCGGGTTCCTCGATCTGGTGTACGACAGCGAGGCTGCCTGCGAGGTCACGCTTCAGCCGATCCGGCGCTTCGGGTTCGATGGCGCGATCCTGTTCTCCGACATCCTGATCGTTCCGCATGCAATGGGCCAGCACCTCGAGTTTCTCGCAGGGGAGGGGCCGAAGCTTTCTCCCCCGCTGGTGGACGCCGGCCTCGGCGATCTCACGGCCGACACAGCGCGCTTCGATCCGGTCTACGAAACGGTGCGGCGCTGCAGGGCGCAGCTGGCCGAAGATGTGACCATGCTGGGCTTCGCAGGCAGCCCGTGGACCGTGGCGACCTACATGATTGCGGGCGAAGGGAGCCGGGACCAGCACGACGCGCGGGCCATGGCCTACCGCGATCCCGATATGCTCGGCGCCATCCTCACCGCGGTGGGCGACCACACGATCTCCTATCTGCGCGGCCAGATCGATGCGGGGGCAGAGGCGGTGCAGCTGTTCGACAGCTGGGCGGGCAGTCTTGCCCCCGATGAGTTCGAGCGATGGGTCATTGCGCCCAATGCGGCGATCGTTGCAGCCTTGAAGGAATCGCATCCCGATACGCCGATCATCGGGTTTCCCAAGGGCGCGGGGGAGAAACTGCCGGTCTATGCTCGCCAGACCGGTGTGGACGCGGTCGGGGTGGACGAAACGGTAGACCCTGCCTGGGCTCACTCCGTCCTGCCCGAAGGCATGCCCGTTCAGGGCAATCTCGATCCGCTGTTGCTGCTGGCCGGATCGGACCGGCTGGAATCGCGTATCCTGACGATTCTCGAAGCCTTCTCCGGCCGGCCGCATGTGTTCAATCTGGGCCACGGGATCGATCGGCGCACGCCTATTGCGCATGTCCGACGGGCGTTGGCTACGGTTCGTGATTGGCAGCGCGGAGCATAGGCGGTAGGGCACGGCACCATGCAGGAAACACTCGGTATGCTCTATTTCTGGCTCAAGGCGGGGCACATCATTTTTATGGTGTTCTGGATGGCCGGCCTGTTCATTCTGCCGCGCCAGCTGGTCTACATGCACGCCGCTGTGCCTGGATCGGACGAGGAGGCGCTGTGGGCCGGGCGCACGCGTCAGCTTGCCAATATCATCCTGACGCCCAGCATTGTCGTGACATGGATTCTCGGGCTGCTGCTCTCGGTCACGGTGGGGGCCTGGGACGATGGATGGTTCCACGGCAAGCTGCTGCTCGTGCTGATCCTGAGCGGGTACCACGGGTACATGGTCGCGCTCTCGAAGAAGATGGCGAAAGGTACCCGGCCTATGGCGGAAAAGCGCCTGCGCCTGGTGGGCGAGGTACCCGCGATCCTTCTGGCCCTGATCGTCGTGCTGGTGGTCGTGAAACCCTTCTGATCGCAAAGGCGAGAGCGATATTTTGTGCGCGAAGCTCGATTGACCTGAGCGCGCGATAGACCTATTTCGTTGCCCAACCCAGCCGGGCATCGCGGCTTTCATGCCGTGTCAGCAATCTTTCGCTTTCCCCAAGCACCTTGAAGATTCCGCGCAATTCGATGGGTTCGGCTCGTCATTTTTCGGACTGATTATCTATGCATCTCAAAGACTTAAAGAAGAAGGCGCCCGCCGACCTGGTAAGCATGGCGGAAGAGCTCGGGGGGGAAGCCGCGGGCACCATGCGCCGTCAGGATCTGATGTTCTGCATCCTGCGCGAGCTCGCCGAGGATGAGGAATACGACGAACAGATCATGGGCATCGGCACCATCGAGGTGCTGCAGGATGGCTTCGGCTTCCTGCGTTCACCCGAGGCGAACTATCTCGCCGGCCCGGACGACATCTATGTTTCGCCCAACCAGATCCGCAAATGGGCGCTGCGCACGGGTGATACCGTGGAGGGAGAAATCCGCGCTCCGCGTGAAGGCGAACGCTATTTCGCGCTGACCAAGCTGACCTCGGTTAACTTCGACGATCCCGAGGCGGTGCGGATGCGCACGAATTTCGACAATCTGACGCCGCTCTATCCGGAAGAAAAGCTGTCGCTCGACACGCTCGATCCGACGGTGAAGGACAAGAGCGCGCGGGTGATCGATATCATCTCGCCGCAGGGCAAGGGCCAGCGCGCGCTGATTGTGGCGCCGCCGCGCACGGGTAAGACCGTTCTGCTGCAGAACATTGCCAAGGCGATTACGGACAACCACCCGGAAGTCTTCCTGCTGGTGCTTCTGGTCGACGAGCGGCCTGAAGAAGTCACCGACATGCAGCGTTCGGTAAACGGCGAGGTGATTTCCTCGACCTTCGACGAACCCGCGCAGCGCCACGTCCAGGTGGCGGAAATGGTCATCGAAAAGGCCAAGCGCCTGGTCGAGCACAAGCGCGATGTCGTGATCCTGCTCGATTCCATCACCCGTCTGGGCCGCGCCTACAACACCGTCGTGCCCAGCTCGGGCAAGGTGCTGACCGGTGGTGTGGACGCCAATGCGCTCCAGCGGCCCAAGCGCTTCTTCGGTGCTGCGCGCAATATCGAGGAGGGCGGCTCGCTGTCCATCATCGCCACCGCGCTGATCGATACCGGCAGCCGCATGGACGAGGTGATCTTCGAAGAGTTCAAGGGCACCGGCAACTCGGAAATCGTGCTCGATCGCAAGGTCGCCGACAAGCGCATCTTCCCGGCGCTCGACGTCGGCAAGTCCGGCACGCGCAAGGAAGAGCTGCTGGTCGAGAAGGACAAGCTCTCCAAGATGTGGGTGCTGCGCCGCATCCTCATGCAGATGGGCACCATCGATTCGATGGAGTTCCTGCTCGACAAGATGAAGGATTCGAAGACCAACGAAGACTTCTTCGACACCATGAACCAGTAGGATCATGCGCCGCGCCGTGGTCACCGGGGCGCCGGGGTCGGGCAAATCGACCCTGCTGGCCGAGGTGGCGCGGCGCGGAGTTGCTACGGGGGAGGAGGTCGCGCGGGCGATCCTCCAGGCCCCCGGTGGCATGGAGCTGCGCGCGGAGCGGCCGACCGACTTCGCGCTCGCCATGCTCGAGGCGCAGCGTGCTTTGTGGGAGCGCGTAGGCGAGGGCGATGCTCCGATCCTGTTCGATCGTGGTTTTGCGGATATCGTCGGTTTTCTGAGGCTGGAGGGACTGCCCGTTCCGCCTGCGATCGATGCGGCCTGCCGCGAATTTCGGTATGAAGGCCCGGTCTTCCATGCCCCACCGTGGCGCGAGATCTACCGGCAGGATGACGAGCGTATCCAGACCTGGGAACAGGCAGTCCAAAGCGATACCGCGGTGCTCGGCGCGTGGCTCGAATACGGCTATAGCCCGATCACGCTGCCCTTTGCCGATCCCGCGACCCGCGCAGCCTTTGTGATTGAGAGGCTATGAAGCGGATGTCTTTTCCAGCTGCGCGGCCATCATTTCCCAAACCTTGTTCACTGCCTTGATCGGGCGGATCATCACTTTGAAGTCCGCGATCTTCCCGGCCTCGTCGAACCGGATGATATCGACGCCGTTCACGTGGATATCATCGAGGATGCAGGTGAATTCGAGCATCGCATCGCGCCCATCGACGAGTTCGCGGACATAGCGGAATTGGCCCTGACCCAGCGTGGCTGCGGCTGCGCTCAGATAGGCAACGACCAGCTGGCGGCCCTCCTGTCGTGTATGCACGACGGGAGAGTGGAAGCCCGCATCCTCCGCCACGAGCCGCGCCAGTCTTTCCGGATCTGGCGCGGTGGCAAGGGCGTGCCATTCGGCAAGTCCCCGGGCGGTCGCGTTCATCCGAGATGCTTGGCGAAGAATTCGCTCGTGCGCTTGTCAGCAAGCTGTGCGCATTCTTCATTCCGGCGCTTGCCGAACTGCGTGGCGAAGCCGTGGTCCATGCCTTCGTAATCGTGCAGCGTCACCTTCGGGTGATCGTCCAGCCCTTCGTGCATCTTCTTTTGCGTTTCCTTGTCCACGAAGCCGTCTTCGGTCGGGATATGGAGCATGAGCGGATTTGCGATGGCGTCCTTCTCGCGCAGCAGGTTGTCGATGCCCACCGCGTAATAGCCGACCGAGGCATCCGAATCGGTTCGGGCCGCGGTCATGTAGGCCAGCCGCCCACCGAGGCAGTAGCCAACAGCGCCGACCTTCTTGCCGCTGTCCTCGCGCGCCCATTTGATCGTCGCTTCGATGTCCTTTACGCCCGCGTCCTGATCGAACTTGCCCATCAGATCGAGCGCCTTCTCGAACTCCGGTTCGATATCGGGATCGAGCTCGATGCCTTCGCCGAGTTGCCAGAACAGGTCCGGTGCGACTGCGAGATATCCGTCTTCGGCCAGCAGATCGCACTTGCGACGGATGCCGGCATTCACGCCGAAGATTTCCTGGATGACGACGATGGCCGCTCGCGGCGTGCCTTCTGGCCGGGCCACATAGGCCATGAAGTCTTTGTTGCCGTCGAGGGTGGTGATCCGTGTCGTTTCGCTCATCGATGTGCTCCCGTCTTTCGTCGATAGCCGTGCTTGCGCGGACCGGAAGGGCCGCCCAAATACCTGTTTGGAGAGGTAACGGAGAAATCTCAATGAAGGTCCACGTGGAAATCGATTGTACGCCGGAAGAGGCGCGGGCCTTCATGGGTCTGCCCGATTTGAGCAAGGCGCAGGCGGCCTATTCCGAAGGGATGGAGCGCGCCATGCGCGGCGTCTCCAACCCGGATCAGCTGCAGGAACTGGCGCGAACAATGGCCCCCATGGGGCAGGCGGGGTTGAAGATGTTCCAGGCTTTCATGGATGCGAACACGGGCGCCTCGGCGCGCGGAAAGGGCTCCTCGGGCAGCGAGAAGACATCTGGCGACTGACAACCCGGACACGATTTTCGCTCTGTCCTCCGGTACGCCGCCCTGCGGTGTGGCGATCATTCGCATATCGGGTCCCGGATCGGGCAGGGCGCTCAACGTACTGGCTGGCAGGCTTCCCAATTCCCGCCAGGCCAGCCTGCGGCAGATACGCGATCCGCAGGCTGGCTGGCTGGACGAGGCGCTGGTTCTCTGGTTCCCCGGTCCCAGCAGCGCGACGGGCGAGGATTGCGCCGAAATTCACTGCCACGGCGGCCGGGCCGTGATCCGTGCGATCGAAAATTCCCTCGCGGGCCTCGGCTTGCGGCAAGCGGAGCCAGGCGAATTCACGCGGCGTGCCTTCCTCAACGGGCGGATGGATCTGCTCGAGGCGGAAGCCTTGGGCGACATGCTGTCGGCCGAAACCGAATTGCAGCGTGCGGTCCTGGCCAGTTCGGCCAAGGGTCATGCATCCAATGAGGTTGCGCATTGGCGCGAAGCGGTCCTCTCCGCGTCTGCCGCGGTCGAACAGGAACTGGATTTTTCGGACGACGATCAGGATGGCATCGCGCCCACGCCCGGGTGGTGCTCGGATGCGAGACGCGTCGCTGAAGAGATGGCTGCGTGGCTGGCGGTCCCTCCGGCTGAGAGATTGCGGGAAGGGCTTCGCGTGGTGCTTGCGGGCCCCCCGAATTCGGGCAAGTCGAGCCTCTTCAACGCCATTCTTGATGAGGCAGCGGCAATCGTATCTCCGATTGCCGGGACGACCCGCGACGCGATCGAGCGGCCCGTTGCAATCGGCGGTGTTCCCTTCCTGTTGGTCGATACCGCCGGATTGCGCGATGAAGGTGCGGACGAGATCGAGCGAATTGGCATCTCCCGCGCCGGTCAGGAGCTCGCGCGCGCGGATGTGGTGCTCTGGTTGGGGCCGGAGGGTGAGGGGCCGTCAGGCGTGATCGAGGTGGCCAGTATGATGGACGCCGCCGTGTGGGCACCCAAGGGCGAAGGGTCGCTTGCGGTTTCGGCTGTGACAGGTGAGGGCCTCCCCGAACTGATGAGTCGGCTTTCAGCGGTGGGGCGGGACAGATTGCCCAAACCCGGGCAATTCGCGGTCTCCCGGCGTCAGAAGCAGAGGTTGGAAACGGCGAGGCTGCAGCTGCTCGAAGCGGCGGAGGTAGAGGATCTGCTGATTGCCGGGGAGGCGCTTCGCCAGGCACGCCATGCTCTAGACGCAATGCTTGGCACGGTGGGCACGGAGGATATGCTGGACTCGCTGTTCGGCCGTTTTTGCATAGGCAAGTGATTCAGCCCGGGATGTTTCACGTGGAACATCTGACCCCCTAGCGAGAGGGCTCGCGTGCTCTTATAGGGGGAGCCATGCGGCACTTTCCGATAATAGTCATCGGCGGCGGACATGCCGGCGTCGAGGCGGCCTGTGTCGCCGCGCGCATGGGTCTGCATGTGGCGCTGGTCACCATGGACGCCACCAAGATCGGGGCGATGAGCTGCAACCCGGCGATCGGCGGTTTGGGCAAGGGTCACCTCGTGCGCGAGGTCGATGCATTCGATGGCTTGCTCGGCATTGCAGCGGATGCGGGCGCGATCCATTACCGGATGCTCAATCGCTCCAAGGGAAGCGCGGTCTGGGGTCCCAGAGTTCAGGCAGATCGGCGTTTGTTCGGCGCAGCCGTGCGCGAGCGCGTGGCGAGTGAACCCACTCTCGAGGTTATCGAAGGTGAGGTTGCAGGCCTTCGGATCGAGGGGGGCAAGGTTCGCGGAGTCTCACTCGCCGATGGCATGCAGCTGGCGTGCGATGCGGCGGTGTTGTGCACCGGGACCTTCCTTGGCGGCGTGCTTTTTCGTGGAGAGGAACGCTTCGAAGGGGGGCGTATTGCGGAGGGCGCTGCTGCGAGACTGGCTCGGCAATTGCGGGATGCTTCGCTGCCGCTGGCGCGCTTGAAGACGGGGACCCCGCCTCGGTTGGATGGGCGGACGATCGATTGGGCCCGGCTGGCGGTCCAGCCATCGGACCCTGACCAGTGGACCATGTCGCCCCTGTCAAAGGAACGCGTCAACCCGCAGGTCTTTTGCGCAATGACGCGCACCAATAGTCGCGTTCACGAGATCATCCGCGCCAATCTTTCCCGTTCGCCGCTCTATTCGGGTGCCATCGATGCGCAGGGCCCCCGATATTGCCCGTCTATCGAAGACAAGATCGATCGTTTCGGCGATCGTGACGGACACCAGATATTTCTTGAGCCCGAAGGGCTCGACACGCCGCTCGTCTATCCCAACGGGATCAGCACCTCGTTGCCCGTGGACGTGCAGGAGGCTTTCCTGCGCGCCATCGAGGGGCTTGAGCAAGTCCGGGTGGCGGAGCCGGGCTATGCCGTCGAATACGACCATGTCGATCCACGTTCCCTGGACCGATCGCTGCAGATGAAGGACCTTGAGGGCCTCTATTGCGCTGGACAGATAAACGGGACGACAGGCTATGAAGAGGCTGCGGCGCAGGGTCTTGTCGCCGGCCTCCATGCCGCGTGCCGTATTGCGGGGCGGGATGAGCCAGGCTTGGACCGGGCGAATAGTTACATGGCGGTCATGGTCGACGATCTCACCCTGCACGGTGTCAGCGAACCCTATCGGATGTTGACAGCGCGGGCGGAGTATCGGCTCCGGCTGCGCGCCAACAATGCCTCCTCGCGGCTCACGCCCTTGGCAATTCAGGCAGGATGCGTGTCCGAAGCGCGGCGCCGTCGGTTCGAGGCGCGTGAAGAGGCACGTGAAGCGCTGCAGCTGGCACTGGGCCGGGAGCGCTCTCCTTCCGAAATGCGGACATTGGGCTTTGCCGCAACGGACGATGCGGGCCGCCAACCGCTTGGGGATTGGACCCGATATCCCGGCATCGATTTGACTCGCTTAGCCGAGGTCGGTCTTGTTCCACGTGAAACGGAGCATGGCTTGCATTCGGAGGGAGCCGAGGACCTGCATTATGCCCCATATGTCGCGCGGCACGAAGCGGAGCTGAGGGAATTGCGCGCAAACGAGAAGATCGCTTTGAGGCCTGATTTTCCCTTTCACGAAGTGCCCGGCCTCTCGAACGAGATGGTAGAACGCTTGTCCCGCACCCGGCCCCAGAGCCTCGCTCAGGCGGGCCGGGTACCGGGCATCACGCCTGCGGCGCTTGCTGCGCTGCTCGTCCATGCCCGGAAGCATGTGGCGGCTGCATGATCAAGGGCGAAGATGCGGCACGCGCCTATGTTGCGCAACGATGCTCGCCCGAGGCGTTGGACAAGATGGAGCGCTTCGGACAGGCGCTGCTTGCTGAATCGAAGAACCAGAACCTGATCGCACGCTCGACGGTCGAAACCCTCTGGCAACGCCACTTCGCGGATAGCGCGCAGTTGCTCGATTGTGTTCCACGTGAAACACCGGGTCCCTGGCTGGACTTGGGGACCGGCGCCGGTCTCCCGGGGGTGGTGACCGCGATCATGCGGCCCGAGCTCCCGCATTTTCTCGTCGAATCGCGCAAGCGACGGGTCGAGTGGCTCGAATCCATTATCGACAGCCTTGGCTTGAATAATTGCCGGGTTCTGGGTGCGCGCCTGCAGGCGATCGACAGCTTCGACGCGTCGGTGATAAGCGCACGTGCTTTCGCGCCCCTGGGTGAACTGCTCAGGTTGTCTGCCCGCTTTTCCACTGCCGACACGACATGGGTCTTGCCCAAGGGGCGGTCGGCAGCGCAGGAAAGGGACGAGCTTGATTCTCCGCTGCGCAGCATGTTTCACGTGAAACAATCGGTCACGAGCCGGGATGCTGCCATCCTCGTCGGCACAGGTCGACCCAAAGTCGGGAGCCGCAGATGATTTGCATTGCGATCGCCAATCAAAAGGGCGGGGTCGGCAAGACGACCACCGCAATCAACATCGCAACCGCCATCGCGGCGACGGGCTGGCGCACCTTGCTGGTCGATATGGACCCGCAGGGCAACGCCTCCACGGGTCTGGGTATTCCCAGTCACGACCGCGACTATTCCGCCTATGACATGCTGATGGACGAGGCCACCGCAGCCCAGTGCGCGCAGACGACGCGGATCCCGAAGCTCGACGTGATCCCGGCGACGCAAGACCTCAGCGGTGCCGAGGTCGAGCTGGTGGGTGAGAGCGACCGGGTGGACCGCCTCAAGCACGCACTCGCCAACGCGGAGGGATATGATGTCTGCTTCATCGACTGCCCGCCTTCGCTCGGCCTGCTGACGCTCAACGCCCTGAGTGCTGCCGACTCACTTCTCGTGCCTCTGCAATGCGAATTCTTTGCGCTCGAGGGTCTCAGCCAGCTCTTGCAGACGGTGGAGCGCGTTCAGCAGGGCATCAATCCCTCGCTCAAGATTATCGGGGTCACGCTGACCATGTTCGATCGCCGCAACCGGCTGACCGACCAGGTGGCCGAAGACGTACGCGAATGTCTGGGCGGTCTGGTGTTCGATACGGTCATTCCGCGCAACGTCCGCCTGTCGGAGGCGCCCAGCCATGGCCTGCCTGCCCTCATTTACGATCATTCGTGTGCGGGAAGCCGCGCCTACATGTCGCTGGCGAGAGAATTGCTCGGTCGCCTTCCCGCCGAAAGGAAAGCAGCATGAGCACCAAGCCTGCGCCAGCCGAAGCAACGCCCGATCGCAGCAAGCGCAAGCTGGGACGGGGGTTGGGGGCCCTGCTGGGCGAGACCCAGCGCGAGGAATCGATCGCGCCGTCAGAAGGTGGCACCACTCTGGGCACGGGATCCGGCGGAGCGAAAGAGCCCGGCCCGTCGACGGCCAGCGGGCTCGCCTCGATTCCGGTTGCCCGGATCGAACCTCTGCCCGGTCAGCCGCGCAAGATCTTCGAAGAAGACGCGCTGGAAGAGCTCGCCAAATCCATCGCGCGTCGCGGGGTGATCCAGCCCATCATCGTGCGCCCGCTCGAGCGCAAGGGGCGGTATCAGCTGGTTGCTGGCGAACGCCGCTGGCGCGCTGCGCAGCGCGCGAATCTGCACGAAATTCCTGCAATCGTCCGCGATCTCGACCGTCGTGAGGTGATGGCCATTGCGCTGATCGAGAATATCCAGCGCGAAGATCTCAATCCCATCGAGGAAGCCCGCGCCTACCAGCATCTCTCCGAAGAGGAGGAGATGAGCCAGGCGGACATTGCCGAGCTGGTCGACAAATCGCGGAGCCATGTTGCAAACCTTCAGCGGCTGCTCGCCTTGCCGGAGCCGGTGATTCAGCTGGTCGAGCTTGGCAAACTCAGCATGGGCCACGCTCGCGCCCTGATCGGCCACGACCGGGCCGAGGAGCTAGCCCAAGAGGCGGTGTCCAAGAACCTGTCTGTCCGTGAGGTTGAAAAGAAGGTCCGTGCGAAGCCGGCAGGGAAGAAACCCGCCTCCGCAGCAGGAAACGGCGCAGCGCAACAGACGAATGCCGATATCGAGGCAGTCGAGCGTCACCTCGAGGAATTCCTCGGCATGTCGCTTTCGATCAAGCCGGATGCGGACCCGCGCTCGGGTGCTATCACCATCCGCTACAAGACTCTCGACCAGCTCGATCTGCTCTGTCAGCGGCTCACCGGCGGCGAGATCTGACAGCTAACGTGCGGGGCGGGCGATTGGGCGCCCGTGCAGCCTTTCGGCCCTAGCGCTGCTTGACGTACTTGATCCGCTTGTCCGGTCGCGGCTGCGGCACCGTGCGCTCGCGTTCGATCACACGTTCGCGCACGACCTCCCGCTCTTGGACCTCGTAATATTCTTCGACGATTTCTTCCCGGATAACAGGAACATAGCGTTCCCCGCGATCCTCGATTATGACCACGACGCCACCTGACTGGGTTGTCACGTAGCCGCCACCGCCACCCGCCGCGTAGCCGTAACCGGCCCCGTAGCCGCTCCCCTGGCGATAGTTGTAATACTGCACGGGCGCCGAGCGGTAGCCATAGCGATAATCGTCTCGGTAATACCCGCCTCCGCGATAAGCGTAGTCGTCGCCATAACCGCCGTCGCCATAGCCGTATCCGTAGTCGGCCTGATCCGAGTAAACCCGGTGGTATTCGGTCAGCCAGCCATCGCAGTCGAGCCGATCGTCATCGCCGCCACGCGCGATCAGCGAACCGATTACGGCGCCTGCGATGCCGCCAATTCCGCCACCGATCAGCGTTCCGGTCAGGCGCGAACCGTCCTCCGCCAATTCGTTTCCGAGCACCGCACCGCCTGCGCCGCCAATCAACCCGCCGATCACCGCACCATCGCGGCCTCTCCGCCGCCGCTCGTCGAGATAGGCGTGGCAGTCGCGCATCCAGTCGCTCCGATCATAGCCGGAGGGCAACGCGGGCAGGTTGCGGTAATATGCAATTGGGGCTGCCCGAGGCGCCGAATAGGCCTGTTGCTCGGGCGCGGCGTAATATTGCGCCGAGGCGGGCGCCGCGATGCCTGCAAGCGCAAGAGAGCCGGCAATGATGGTCGATCGCATGACAGGCGCACCTTTCTCGCAGGGGCCTCGAATGCGGCCCCTCATAAAGTCTTAAGAAAGGGTTACCGCATTCGATCCCTGCGTGATTGACCGCAGAAATTGCCTGTCCCGCGCTGGGGCAGATCGCGCAGATCAGATCCGATCTGCGATCCGTTCGGCGAGCGCCTCGATCCCTCGTGAATCGCTTTCGCGGAAGCGCGCCTTGTGCGGACTGTCGAGGTCGATCACCGCGATCACCTGCCCATGGCGCTTCACGGGCACCACCAGTTCGGAAGCGCTGGCGCCATCGCACGCGATATGGCCGGGGAAGGCGTGCACGTCCTCGATTCGCTGGGTTTGCCCGCTGGCGGCCGCCGTACCGCATACGCCCTGACCAAACGGGATGCGGATGCAGGCTGGCCGGCCAACGAAGGGGCCCAGCACCAGCTCGTCCCCTATGACCCGGTAGAATCCGGCCCAGTTCAGATCGGGCACGAAGCTCCAGATCAGTGCGGCCAGGTTCGCCATGTTCGCCACAGCGTCGGATTCGCCGTCGGTCAGTGAGTCCGCCGCATTGACGAGTTCGCGGTAGCGTTCCTCATCCGGAGTGTCGGCGGGGAGGGAGAAATCGAACATCGACGGTAAGCTCCTGATTGCGGTGTGTCGGTTTGGCGATTGCCGCGGGGGTGGTGGCGGCCTATTTCGGGTGCATGAAGATTCTTCGCAATATCGGCATCGCGCTTCTCGTCATCATCGTGCTGGCCGCAATCGCCATCGCCCTGCTGCTGCGCGGGAGCCGCGCCGAACTGACCGTGGACCAGGTTTCCGGCACGGACCCGACGCTGGTCGAACCGGAAAGCGAATGGTTTCCGACGATCAACGTCGCGGAACCCGTCGGCTGGGCCGAAGGCGAGGTGCCCGAAGCGGCCGAGGGTCTGCAGGTGACGCGCTTTGCGGAAGGCCTGGACCATCCGCGGATCCTGTACCGCCTGCCCAATGGCGATATCCTCGTGACGCTGACCAACAGCCCACCGCGCGATGTCGGAGGCATCGAGGGCTTCATCATGAAGACATTGATGGGCCGTGCGGGGGCGGGTGCGCCTTCGCCCGACAAGCTGGTTCTGTTGCGCGACACCGATGGCGACGGCGATGCCGATATCAAACGGGTGCTACGCGAGGATGGCCTCGATTCGCCGTCCGGCATCGCCTACCGCGACGGCACGCTGTACATCGCCAATCACAACGCGCTTCTGGCCTTCGACTACGAGCTGGGATCGCCGAAGCTGGACGGCGAACCGCGCAAGCTCATGGACCTGCCCGGTGGCGGCAATCACTGGATGCGCAACATCATTCTCTCGCCCGATGGAGAGCGGCTGTACGTTGCCGTGGGTTCGGCGAGCAATATCGGCGAAAATGGCATGGAGGCCGAGGACGGCCGTGCCATGATCTGGGAATACACGCTGGAGGACGGCTCGCAGCGCCCCTACGCCACCGGCCTGCGCAATCCCAACGGGCTGGACTGGAATCCGCTGTCCGACGAGCTCTGGACCACGGTGAACGAGCGCGACATGTTGGGCGGGGATCTGGTACCCGATTACCTGACCAACGTGCCGATCGGCGCGAATTACGGCTGGCCGTGGCTCTACTACAAGAACACGCGCGACCGGCGTGTAGACGCGCCGATGCCCAACTTCCTCACTGAATATGCGCGATACCCCGAGTATGCGCTAGGCCCGCATGTCGCGGCACTCGGCCTCGTCTTCTCCGAGGAAGGCCATCGCTTGGGCGACAAGTTTGCTCGTGGCGCCTTCGTCGCCCGCCACGGTTCCTGGAACCGCAAGCCGCCATCGGGCTACGATGTCGTATTCATCCGCTTCGATGAGCGGGGCAATCCGCTCGGCAAGCCGGTCAGCGTGCTGGGCAGCTTCCTGAACGGCGATGGCGAGACGCGCGGACGGCCGACATGGGTCGAATTCACCGATGATGGCGGTCTGCTGGTCAGCGACGACACGGCCGGGATCATCTGGCACGTGATCGCGCCGGGAGCGGAGCCTGCCGCCGCGCTCGAACGGATCGAGGGCGACCGGCTGCAACCGCAGACCGAGTTGAAGGGCGATCCCCGCGAAGCCTTCACCGACGAATTTGCCCGCGAATTCAACCCGATGGGCAACTGACGGGCTGCGGCCTCACGCCGCCAGCACGCTGCCGTCGATCTCGTAGAGCAGGCTTGCGCCCGCCGTGGCCGAGGCTTTGAGGCCCATCGCCTCGGGCACGATATGATCGAGGAAGAAACGCATCGTGACGCGCTTGGCGTGCTTGCGGTTCGCGTCCTTGCTGTCCTCCATCGCGCGGTGCTGTTGCACCAGCGTCCACCCGGCAACCGCCACGGCGCACATTGTCGTGAAGGGCACACTGCCCGCCAGCCGATCGTCTAGCGAAGCATCCTCGCGCATCCACTTGGCAATCGCGGCGCATTCGCCAGCCAGCGCCTTCAGCTGGGCTTCGTCGCTCGCATCGCGGGCGATATCGGCAAACAGCTTCTGCAGGGCCTCACCGTCTTCCAGCCCGAGCTTGCGCGTGACCAGATCGGCGGCCTGGATGCCGTTCGTACCTTCATAGATCGGAGCGATCCGGCTGTCGCGCCAGTGCTGGGCTGCGCCGGTTTCCTCCACGAAGCCCATGCCGCCGTGCACCTGGATGCCCAGCGAGGCGACCTCGATCCCCGTATCGGTCGCCCAGGCCTTCAGCATGGGGACGAGCACTTCGGCACGGGCGCGCGCGTTCGCATCGCCGACATCGCCCCGGTCGACCTGTCCGGCGGTGTAATAGAGCAGACCGCGCATCGCTTCGGTGAGCGAGCGCATGCGCAACAGCATGCGCCGGACGTCCGGATGGTCCATGATGGCCACCGGCGTGCGGTCCTCTGCGCCCGCACGAGCCGACTGCACCCGCTCGAGCGCATAGGCCACCGCCTGCTGCGTCGCGCGTTCGGCAATCTGGACACCCTGCGAGCCCACATTGATCCGGGCGTTGTTCATCATCGTGAACATTGCTGCGAGCCCGCGGTTCTCCGCACCAACGAGCTCGCCGATGCACTCGTCGTCGTCGCCATACGACATGACGCAGGTGGGCGAAGCGTTGATCCCCAGCTTGTGTTCGATGCTGACACAGCGGACGTCGTTGCGCGCGCCGGGCGTGCCGTCGTCCTTCAGGTGATACTTGGGCACGAGGAAGAGCGAGATGCCGCGGCTCCCCTCGGGCGCGTCCGGCAAGCGCGCCAGCACCAGGTGGATGATGTTCTCCGCCAGGTCGTGCTCGCCCCAGGTGATGTAGATCTTCTGGCCCTTGATCCGGTATTTCCCGGCGTGCTCGCCATCCTCGATCAGGTGGGCGGTGGTGCGCAGTGCGCCCACGTCGCTGCCCGCCTGCGGCTCGGTCAGGTTCATCGTGCCCGACCATGCCCCGCTGATCAGATCGGGCAGGTAGCGCGCCTGCTGCTCGGCCGTCCCGTGTGCCTGCAGCGCCTCGATCGCCCCGACCGAGAGCATGGGCAGCAGGTTCAGCGCCATGTTCGCCGTGCCCAGATTCTCCAGCACGTTGCATGCAAGCGTGAAGGGCAGGCCCTGCCCGCCATGCTCGGTAATGCCCGCAATCGCGTTCCAGCCCTGATCGACATAGGCCTGGTAGGCCTGCTCGAACCCGTCGGGCAGGCGCACCACTCCGTTCTCCAGCTTCGCGCCTTCGAGGTCGCCCTTGCGGTTGAGCGGGGCCCATTCACCCGCGGCGAACTGGCCCACGCCTTCGACGATCGCCTCGACCAGGTCGGGCTCGGCTGCAGCAAAGCGCTCGCTCTGCGCCAGCTCGGCGATCCCGGCATTGGCGCGAATGGCGAGCAGCTGGTCCTGGGTGGCGGGCTTGTAGGTCATTGCGGGGGCGTCCTCTTGGTTTTCTTGACTGCCGGATATAGCGCGCAGGGATGGACCGCAAATACGTTACGGAAAAGGTATTGGCCGATGCGGCGGGAATCGCCCGCGCAGCTGAGATCCTGCGCGCCGGCGGGTTGGTGGCCGTGCCGACCGAGACGGTCTACGGCCTCGCGGCCCGCGCCGATAGGGAAGAAGCGGTGGCGCGGATATTCGCGGCGAAGGGCCGGCCGAGCTTCAATCCGCTGATTGTCCACGTCCGCGACGAAGAGCAGGCGGCGCGATATGCCCGCTGGTCGAGCGCCGCGCAGACCGCCGTCGAGTCGGCTTGGCCGGGGCCGCTGACCGTGGTGCTTCCCTCCAGGCCGAATGCAGGATTGGCGCCAGCCGTGAAGGCAGGCCTGTCAACGGTTGCTCTGCGCTGCCCCGCGCATCCCGCGATGCAGCAGCTTCTGGCGGCGTTGGACTTTCCGCTGGCCGCACCCTCCGCGAACCGCAGCGGGTTCATCAGCCCGACATCGGCAGACCATGTGCTGGCGTCGCTGGACGGACGGATAGACCTGGTGCTCGATGCCGGGCCGACCGAGGCGGGGGTCGAATCATCGATCCTGGCGATCCGCGACGACGGGTCGTGGGAAGAACTGCGCGCGGGGCCGATCGACCTCGACGCGCTGCATCGCCATCATTTCGGGAAGGATATGCCCGCTCCGGGGGAAGGCAGAACGCTCGAGGCGCCAGGTCAGCTCGCCAGCCATTACGCTCCGGGCAAACCTTTGCGCCTTGGCGTCACGCGTCCCGAAAGGGACGAGTTCATGATCGGCTTCGGCGCAACGCGGGGTGACGTCACCCTGTCGGCTGGCGGCGATCTCGCCGAAGCAGCGCGGAACCTCTATGCGTGTCTGCACAAGGCCGCCGGGTCGCAAAAGCCGCGCATCGCAGTGGCGCAAGTACCCGGGGAAGGGGTTGGCAAGGCGATCAACGACCGGCTGCGGCGTGCTGCCGCGCCTGTCGATCAGTCGTCGGGCGCGTAGGGTATCGTCGGACGAAGCCGCTCGATCTCTTGGTAGGTTTCGCGCGCCTTCTCGCACGCCTTGCGGCTTCCGTCTTCGCAATCTTCGCGCTGGTCGCGATAGCGGCGTTCGAGCTTGCCCAGCTTTTCCTCGCGCTTGCGCAGTTCACGCCCGCGCTTCTCGTCCGCCTCGCTCTGGCTGGTGGTCGCCAGATCGACCGCCTTGCTGCCGACCTTGATCGGCGCAGTGGCGATATCCAGCGCGGTCTTCGCAATGCAGCCCTGCAGGGCAATGGCGGCCAGGCCGAGCAGAAGGAGGGAGGGCGTGCGCGTCATGCCTCCTCCTTAGCCGATGCCCTGGCCGCCGGATAGTCGCCTACTGCGCGCTTTGCTCGTCCTGTGTCGAGGCGGTGCCGGTGTCGGCCTCGGACGCACTGGCGCTCGCACCGCTACGGTCGCACTTGACCGTACCGGAACCCATCGATTTGACCGAGCAACTCGCTGAGCCGAGGACGGTGACGTCGCCCGATCCCATGATGCTCGCCTCTACGGTGCCATTCGAAGAAAACACCGCATCGCCAGAGCCCGCAATCGAGATATCGGCGTTCTCCACCTGCACGTCGCGCAGGTCCACGTCGCCCGATCCTGCTATGGAGAGATCGAGCGTTTCGGCAGAGCCCGCGCCGACCAGATCGCCCGAGCCCGCAATGTTCACCTCGAGCGTGCCGGCAGCGATGCGCGCCACCCGCGCCTCGCCCGAGCCGGCGATGGAAACCGACGCTTCCCCGCCGCTGCCGAGCCGGTCGAGTTCGATCTCGCCCGATCCGGCGAGCGACAGGCTTTCGGGCGTCGGCATGGTCACGCGCACGGTCGCCCCAGCGCTGTCCATCAGGCGGCCCTCCCGCGAGATTTCCAGCTCGTCGCCGTCCATTTCGAAGCGCACGCCTTCGGTCGCTTCGGCGCTGCCCTCGACCTCGATCGCCAGGGTGTCTCCCGAGGTCACGACCACCCGATCGGGTCCGGCGAGCGAGATCCCGGTTGGCCTGGCGTCGGCATAGTCGAACTCGGACAGCGGGACGCCGTCGCTCGAGTTGATCGAGAAACTGCTGCCACAGGCAGCCAGCAGCGCCGCTGCCCCTGCAAGCACGATGCCGGACCGGAATTTCATGTCATTCTCCCACCGAATAGCTGTGTTACCATACTAATACAGGCGGGCGGTCCGGGCAACCCCAACGAAAAAGGGCCGCCCCGGTATGGAGCGGCCCTCGTCGATCAGTATGGGGCGCCCGTCGATAGGGCGGCGGTCAGCCGATCATGCTTCTTCGGTGTTCTCGTAATATTGCGGCGCGTGTTCGCGCAGCACGGTGAGAATCTTCTCGAGAGCGGCGGGCTCGTCGGTCTCTTCCATCGCTGCGAGCTCGCGCGCGAGGCGGCTGGAGGCCGCTTCGAAGATCTGCCGTTCGGAATAGCTCTGTTCGGGCTGATCGTCGGGGCGGAACAGGTCGCGCGTCACTTCGGCGATGGAAACCAGATCGCCGGAATTGATCTTGGCTTCATATTCCTGCGCACGGCGGCTCCACATCGTGCGCTTGACCTTGGGCTTGCCCTTGAGCGTCTCCATCGCCTCTTTGAGAGTCTTGCTGCTGGAAAGCTTGCGCATGCCGATCGATTCGACCTTGTTGACCGGTACCCGCAGGGTCATCCGTTCCTTCTCGAAACGCAGAACGTAAAGATCGAGCTCCATCCCCGCGATCTCTTCGCTCTGCAGTTCGACCACCTGGCCGACACCGTGCTTGGGATAAACGACATAATCGCCGACATCGAAGGCGAGAGCCTTGGCTGCCATGAAAATTCCTTTCTACCGAAGGCGGGGGCGAGGCGTCACAGGCACAAGAGGACCGGTCGCCCGCGTGGGGCGAAAGTCCAGTTGCGAGGTGATGCCGGGGAAACCTGCCTTTCAACGTTCAAGTACCGCAGCGATGTTCACCGCAACGGGGCAGCCTATATAGCAGGTTCGTGCGAATATTGCGAGTCAATGAAACAAATGGGGCGCGTCAATTTCGCTCGGCCCGCGCCTGCACGAATTCTCCACCGAGCAGCAGGACAAAGGCGCTGAGATAGAACCAGGTCAGCAGGATGACGACCGCGCCGAGCGAGCCGTAGGTGGCGTTATAACTGGCGAAATTGGCAACATAGCTGCCGAAAAGCGCGGTTGCGCCAACCCAGACGAAGGCGAACATCGCAGCGCCGGGCAAGACTGCACTCCATGGCGGGTCGGGGCGGTTGGGGGCGAAGCGATAGAGAAAGCCCGCGCCCAGCATCCCGACAAGGAACATCAGCCCGAAGCTGGCAACCGGTGCGGCCGCGCCGGGCAGGGCTGCAACCAGCGAGACCGCGGTCCCCGCAAGGGCTAGCGCGAATACCGCCCCCACCGTCACGACCAGGGCGATTGCGTTACTTTTCAGAAAGCCGCGGTCCTCTTCGACGTTGAAGACGACGTTCAACCCCCTGATCACACCGCGCGCAGCGTTGCGTGCTCCGAACAGCGCCAGCGCCAGCGCGATCGCCAGACCAAGGCCCTTGGCATTGTCGTTCGCTTCGGTCACCGAGCGCAGCTGATCGCCGATCAGCGAGGCGGCACTGGGTGGCAAGCCGCGACCCAGCGCCGCAATATCGCGGGCGACCGCGTCGGGTGTGGCGACCAGACCGTACAGCAACACGCACACCGCCAGCAGCGGCACCATTGCAAGAAAGGCGTAGTAGGAACCCCCCGCCGCGACGAGGCCAGCATCATCCTCACTCGCGCCGCGCCAGGTCTGTTTCAGAGTGTCGAGCATTCAATTCCCCTGTTCTAGGGGAATCGACTCAGTCCCCTTCGCCCGGTTCCGGCGTGAAGAACTTTTCGAACTTGCCCTCTTCGTCCTTGTGCTCGTCGGCGTCCTCGGGCGGGTCCTTCTTCTGCGTGATATTGGGCCATTCGTTGGAGAACTTGGTGTTCAGTTCCAGCCACTTCTCCAGGCCGTCCTCGGTATCGGGCAGAATCGCCTCAGCCGGGCATTCGGGCTCGCACACACCGCAATCGATGCATTCGCTGGGATTGATGACGAGCATGTTCTCGCCTTCGTAGAAGCAATCGACCGGGCAAACCTCGACGCAGTCGGTATATTTGCATTTGATACAGGCGTCGGTGACGACATAGGTCATGGGCGTGTTCCTTGCGCGCCGTTGGTTTCTGGCGCCGCTGCTAGTGTGTCGGTGCCGGGGCGGTCAAGCAGGCTGTAACATCCCTGCGCCTCGGCAGGGGGGCCTCTTCGGCCCGGCAGGCTTTCGATCCGGATAACGACGACCCCGGCCTTGCGCGGTATGGTGAGCACGTCGCCCGCCGCTATCTCGCGCGCTACCCGCTCCACACGCGTGCCGTTCAGCCGAAGATGGCCGCTTTCGATGAGGCTGCGTGCCGCGCTGCGCGTGCGCACGAAGCGCAGGCGGCACAGCACCAGGTCGAGCCGCATCAGCGACCGCTCCGCATTACGAAAGCATATCTTTCAACGCTGCAAACGCATTTTCCGGCCGGGGGTCGCGCGGCTTGCTTTTGGCATCCTGATAGGCCCGCCCCGAACCGTGTGGTTTGCCGCGCCCCTTGCCCTGGGGCTTTCCCTTGCCTCCGGCCTTGCCCGCCCCCTTGGCGTGACGGGGCTTGCCCTGCCGACCATCCTCTGTGTGGCTCCCGCGCGCGCCCGAACGCGATCCCGACCTTTGGGGCAGCCAGCGACAGCGATCGGGCAGGGCGGGGCCGAAAGCACCCTCGGGCACGGGCTTGCCTTCGACGAAGCGGAAACCCGCCGCGCCCAGCAGCCGCTTGATGCTGTCCGGCGTGAGGCCCGTCGACACGGCCAGGGCAGTATCGAGCACGAAGGGCGCGCCGCGACCGCGCTTCTCTCCTGCACCCTTCACCTTCGCTCTCGCTTCGTGCGCCTGCTTGAACAGCTTCTCGGCAATGTCGACGCGGACCAGCTGTTCACCTGCGGGGCGGTATCCTGCGGGCAGCGGATTGGTTGCCGGAATGACAGAGCGCATCGCTTCGTCGATCGGACGCCGATCTATTCCAGCCTGCTTCATTGCCAGGCGCGGGGCGGGCTTGAGCAGCGCCGGCGCGAAGATATCCAGCGCGCCGAACACCACCCCCACCTTGCGCAGGAAGGGCCGCGCTTCCTTGGGCAGGTTCTCGATACCTGCACGCTCGCGCGTGACGATGCCATGCCCGTCGAGGAGGTTGAGCAGCAGTGCGCGCGCCCACGAGGTCGCGTCCTCGCTCTTCGAGGCGAGCTGCAACTTGCGCAGCGGTTCAAGCGGTTCGAGCCACGCCTTCACCTTCGCTTCGATGGCATCCAGGAACGCGGCACGTGCGCCTTCGGGCAGCCGATCCAGTTCGCGGGCGGGCTTCAGCCTTGGGGCGGCGGGGTCGACCGGATGGTCCAGCCGGGCGATTTCCTGCTTGCCCCAGAGTACCCGCCCATCGTGCAGCGCGACCCCTTCCAGACCGCTTTCGCGGAGCTTTTCGGCCTGGGTTGCGAGAATCCGTGGCAAGGCTTTCTCGCCTGCGGACAGCAGCATCTTGCGGTCGCCCGCCGCGGCATGCGGATCGATGGCGAAGCGGAAGCCTTCCAGCTTGCCGATCGCCTGGTCTTCCACCAGCAGCGTGCCGTCGTCCTCCAGCGAAATGGGGAGGAGGGCAGGGTCATTCCCAAGATGCTTCATCAAAACGGATGTCCTTCGATTCACGAACCGCTCTGTCAGGCGCATGTGCAGCGCGTCGGACAGGCGGGCTTCCACCGCGCGGGCGCGCGCCGCCATCTCGTCGCGGGCGAGCACCCAGTCCGGCCGCTGGCAGATATAGGCCCAGGATCGGATTGCGGCTATCCGTCCCTGTAGCACGGCAATGTCGCCGCGTACCGTATCGAGTTCCGCGATCCGGGCGGCGACGAAGTCTGCGCCGATATAGCCTTCGCGCAAATCCTGCCACAGCCGCGTGACGAAGCGCGCATGCGTATCGACGCCCGATGCGCGGAAATCGGGCAGAGAGCAGACCTCCCAGAAGCGCCGCACATTGGCTGGCCCGCGAATGGCCTGCGCAAAAGGCTGGTCGGCCAGCTTGCGAAGCACGGCAAGGTCGATCGATTCGGGCGCAGGGGCCAGTTCGCGCTCGTCGGGCTTCGCGCAAAGATCGGCGATCAGCGTGTTGAGCGTATCGAAGCGCGGCTCCGCCTCGCGCCAGAACAGCTTGGTCAGCGGCTGGAAGCGGTGTTCTTCGATGGCGAAGATCTCTTCTTCGGTAAACTCGGCATCCTGCCCGCCCATCCCGACCAGCGCCCCGAAACTGCCATCCCGGTGGTGCCGCCCCGCGCGCCCGGCGATCTGCGCCATTTCCGAAGCTGTCAGACGCCGCCGCTTCACGCCATCGAACTTCGCGAGGCTGGCGAAGGCGACATGGGTGACGTCAAGATTGAGGCCCATCCCGATGGCGTCGGTCGCCACGATGTAGTCGACCTCGCCGTTCTGGAACAGTTCGACCTGCCGGTTGCGCGTCTCCGGGCTCAGCGCGCCCATCACCACCGCCGCTCCCCCGCGCTGGCGGCGCAACATTTCGGCGATGGCGTAGACCTGCTCGGATGAGAAGGCGACCACCGCGCTGCGTTTGGGAAGGCGCGAGAGTTTCTTCGCGCCACCATGGGCGAGCGTGGAAAAGCGCGGGCGTTCGGTCAGCTCGACATGGGGGATCAGCGACTGGATCAGGGGCGCCGCGGTCGCCGAGCCGAGCAGCATCGTCTCCTCGCGTCCGCGCGCGTTCAACAGACGATCGGTGAAGACATGCCCGCGTTCGCGGTCGGCTGCGAGCTGTACCTCGTCGATCGCCACGAAGGCATGGCCTCCGCCATCATGCGGCATGGCCTCTGCCGTACACAGGAAATAGCGCGCATCTTTCGGCTCAATGCGTTCCTCGCCAGTGATCAGCGCAACCGCCTTTTCGCCCTTGATGGCGACGACGCGATCGTAAACCTCGCGCGCCAGAAGCCGCAGCGGGAAGCCCATCGCGCCGCTCGAGTGGCCGCACATCCGCTCTATGGCGAGGTGAGTCTTGCCGGTGTTGGTGGGGCCAAGGACAGCCTTGATCGAAGGCGCGGACATGCACCCCATGTGGCAAGGCTGCGCGCCCACCGCAAGCGAACCACCGGCTTGGCGCTTGCAGGGCTCGCCCCACCGAAGATTCCACGCGGATACCCGGCGTGATTAAACGGCAATTAAGAATGCAATGGCACAAACGCGCCTCACCCGATAAGCGCCGCCCCTTCGCATGACCGGGGTCCGGAGCGGCAGTACCTGACTATCGGAGACGGGATCTGACTTACGCCGAACGGTCGGCAGCGCCCATGCCGGAAACGGAAGATGCGCAGCCGGCGGACATCCAGCAGGACGACAGCGCCCCCGCGCAGTTCCGTGAACCCGTGGGCAAGGCCGCCGATGGCGCGCGCGCGCGACTGGCCAGCTTTGCGAGCTCCGGCACGCGAATCGCCCGCGCTGGAATCTCGCGGCTTGAACAGGCCGACCTTGCGCCCGACCTGGCGCAGAATATCGGCAGTGCCCGCTGGTTTCGCGGGGCCGCAACTTTCCTTTCGCTCGCCGCCGTGGCCCTGGCCTTCTGGCCGGATTTCTCGCCCCTCGAAGCCGCGCCCGCATTGCGGCTGGACGATCGGACGCGCGAGGAATTTCGCAGCCAGACGATCATGCCACTCGCGCTCGGGGGCGATACCGGCGCGCGGATGGCCGCGAGCGCGCTGGTCCGCCCGCTGCGCGACGCGCCAGAGCGTCCGCAGCTGGAAAGCACCGCCACCTTCGGCCGCAGCGACAGCCTGGCCGGCATTCTCACCAGGCAGGGAGTGGGCCAGTCCGATGCGCAGCGCGCGGCGCAGCTGGTGGCGCAGGCGATCTCGCTCGAAGAGATCGAGCCGGGCACGCAGATCGACGTTACTCTTGGCCGCCGGACCGATCCGGGCCGGCAGCGCCCGCTCGACGAGTTGCGGTTCCGCGCGCGATTCGATCTTTCGCTGGCCGTGGCGCGGGGCAGCGATGGCAATCTCTCCCTGATCCGCGAACCGATCGAAGTCGACGAGACTCCGCTGCGCCTGCGCGGGACCGTGGGCGAAAGCCTCTACCGTTCGGCGCGCGCGGCAGGCGCGCCCGCCAGCGCGATCCAGGCCTATCTCAAGGCGCTGGGCGACCACGAGGATCTCGACAAGGCGCTGCAGGCGGGCGACACCTTCGACATGATCGTGTCCTATCGCCGCGCGGCCACCGGAGAACGGCAGGCGGGGCGCCTGCTCTATGCGGGTATCGAGCGCGATGGAGAGGCGACCACGCAGCTGATGCGCTGGGGCAGCGACGGCCAGTTCTACGAAGCGTCGGGCGTGGGCGAGCAGCGCTCGGGCCTGGTCGCACCGGTGCCGGGGCCGATCGGTTCGCGCTACGGAATGCGCCGCCACCCGATCCTGCGCTACAAGCGCATGCATGCGGGCGTGGATTACCGCGCGCGGCACGGAACGCCGATCGTCGCGCCCACCGATGGACGCGTGACCAGCGCAGGCCGGGCGGGCGGTTGCGGCAACGCCGTGCGGCTCGCTCACGAGGGCGGGCTGAGCACGCGCTTCTGCCACATGAGCCGGATGGCCGTATCGCGCGGCCAATATGTGAAGCGTGGCCAGATCATCGGCTATGTCGGCTCGACCGGCCTCTCCACCGGACCGCACCTCCATTACGAGATGTATCGCGGCGGGCGCCATGTCGATCCGCTGTCGGTCCGTTACGTCACGCGCGCTACGCTGAGCGGCGAGCAACTGCGCCGTTTCCGCTCCACTCTGGACGCGCTCAAGACGGTGGAGGCAGGCGCGGCGCTGGAAGACATGCATCCCAGCAGGCCCGTATCGGAGAACCCCGTGCGCGAGATCGACCGTGTTGCGCTGCACGCGCGCCAGCCTCGCGGCAGCTAACGCGCTTGCGGCGTGCGTGGCCATGCGCCACACCGCGCGGCCATGAGCGCAAACTTTCCCGCCACCCGGCTTCGCCGCACCCGCTCCGCCGACTGGAGCAGGCGCCTCCACCGAGAAACCACGCTGTCGCCGGCCGATCTGATCTGGCCGCTGTTCGTGATCGAGGGAGAGGGCGCCGAGCAACCCGTTGCCAGCCTGCCCGGCGTCAGTCGCTGGTCGGTCGACCTGCTGCTGGAACGTGTGGCCGACGCGATCGCGCTTGGCATTCCGGCAATCGCGCTCTTTCCCAACACGCCGCCCGACAGGCGCAGCGACGAGGCGGAAGAAGCCTGGAACCCCGACAATCTGATCTGCCGCGCCCTGCGCGCGATCCGGGAGCGCTTCGGCGATGGCATAGGTGTGGTCTGCGATGTCGCGCTCGATCCCTATACCAGCCACGGGCACGACGGGTTGCTGGATGAAAGCGGCTATGTCGCCAATGACGCGACGCTGGATGCGCTGGTGAAGCAATCTCTCAACCAGGCGGCGGCGGGCGCTGACGTGATCGCCCCGTCGGACATGATGGACGGCCGCGTGCGCGCTATCCGGCAGGCGCTTGAAGACGCCGGGCACACCAATGTCCAGATCATGAGCTATGCGGCCAAATATGCCTCGGCCTTTTACGGCCCGTTCCGCGATGCTGTGGGCTCTGGCGACCGGCTGCGGGGCGACAAGCGCACCTACCAGCTCGACCCGGCCAATAGCGACGAGGCCATGCGCGAGATCGCCATGGACATTGCCGAAGGTGCGGACAGCGTGATGGTGAAGCCCGGGCTCGCCTATCTCGACATCATCCGCATGGCGCGCGACCGGTTCGATGTGCCTGTGTTCGCCTATCAGGTGAGCGGCGAATATGCGCTGGTCGAAGCGGGTGTGGCTGCGGGGGTCGGCGCGCGCGAGCCGCTGGTGATGGAAAAGCTGATGGCCTTCAAGCGCGCCGGATGTGCGGGGATCCTCACCTATTATGCCCCCTTTGCGGCGCGATTTCTGAATGGCTGACGTCAAGGTGGCGGACTTTCGGCACGAGACGCAACGCCTGATCCTGCGCGACTGGCGGGAGGATGACTGGCCGGCGTTCTGGGAGGGGACCAATACGCCCGCAGTCATGCGCTGGCTGGGCGGTGTGTGCGATGCAGACAAACGGCAGGGCGCGCAGGATCGCCTGCTGTCGTACAAGCACGATTACGGCCACACGTTCTGGGCGGTCGAGCGCGAGAGCGACGGGGCGATTCTGGGTTTCTGCGGGCTCAAGCGCAGCAATCAGCCGGGCGGTCCGGTTGGCATGATGGAGATCGGCTGGCGGCTGCGCGAGGATGCGTGGGGCCAGGGCTATGCAAGGGAAGCCGCCACGGCCTCGCTCGACATCGCGTTCGGGACATTCGATGCCGGGGAAGTCGTCGCGCTGACCGTGGCGCGCAACACGGCGAGTTGGGGCCTGATGGAGCGGCTGGGCATGCGGCGGCGCGAGGACCTCGATTTCGAGAATGCCGATTTCGACGCCGAAGACCCCACGATCATCGTCTATTCCATCGACCCCCAGACATGGGAGCACTCGCGATGAGGCTTTCGCCCCGCGTACTGTTCGTCTTCACGATCCTGCTCGGCAGCTTCCTGCTGTTCCTCGTCCAGCCGCTGGTCGCGCGGCTGGCGCTGCCCCAGCTGGGCGGCGCGCCGAACGTGTGGAACAGCGCGATGCTGGTCTATCAGGCGCTGCTGCTGGGCGGTTATGCCTATGCCCACATCCTTTCCCGCGCGACGCTGCGCAGGCAGGCGCTGGTCCATCTTGCCCTGATGGCGCTCGCCCTGCTGACCCTGCCCATCGCGCTGGCGGACGTGCCGCAGCCGGCGGGCTGGGAGGTTTTCTGGGTTCCGCTGCTGCTGGTGGCGACGATCGGCCCGCTGTTCTTCATCGTCGCCGCGCAGGCCCCGCTGGTCCAGCGCTGGTACGCCGCTGATCCCGATGCAGGCGACCCTTACTGGCTTTACGGCGCTTCCAATATCGGCAGTTTTGCAGGGCTTCTCAGCTATCCGCTGCTGCTCGAACCCAACCTCTCGCTGGAGGGGCAGAGCACCGTGTGGGCGGCAGGTTACGTCCTGCTGATCGCATGCATGGCTGCGCTGGCATGGCTCCGCTGGCGCGCGCCGCGTGCGGCCGAAGGAACGGCTTTGGAGGACGTGCCCGATGACGGCGAGCCGATCGGCTGGCGGCGCATCCTCTTCTGGCTCGCACTCTCGGCGGTGCCATCGGGGCTGATGCTGTCGACCACCACGCACCTGACGACCGATATCGTGGCGATGCCGCTTCTGTGGGTGCTGCCGCTGGGGCTTTACCTGCTGAGCTTCGTGTTCGCCTTCAACGAGCGTAGCGCGCTGGGTTTCGCGCTGACCCGGACAGCGCCCACCATCCTGCTGCTGGCGGGTGCGATGGCGATGGTCAGTCGCGGGTCGGACGGGGTTTCGCTGGCGCTGGCGGCGGTGCTGATGCTGTTCGTGGTCGCCACCGCGCTCCACCGGCGGCTCTATGCTAGCCGCCCGGCGCCGGCACAGCTCACCCGTTTCTACCTCGTCATGAGCGCGGGCGGCGCGCTGGGGGGAGTGTTCGCCGCCATCGTCGCGCCGCTGCTGTTCGACTGGGTGTGGGAGCATCCACTGCTGGTGCTCGCCGCGGGCGCGCTGCTGCCGCAGAACCCGCTGATCGCGTGGATGGACCGGGTGGGGCTCGATGCGCGCGGTAGGCTCGTCGCCAGGCTCGCGCTGGTTGCGGGCGCAGCGCTGCTCGGCCTGTGGATGGCTCACGCGCTGGACAATGCGGAGAGCTTCACGGTCCATCTGCTTCTGCTGGCCATCGCGCTGCTTGGCGTTCTGGCACTGGGCAAAAGGTGGGCCTTCCTCGCCATCCTGCTGATCGCGATGCTGGCGCGCGGCGGGTGGGACACGCTGGAGGAAAGCGCGCAGGGCATCCGCGAACGCAGCTATTTCGGCGTCTATACGATCCGCCAGCATTCGGACCCGGATACCCGCCTGCTGTTGCACGGAACGACGATCCACGGGCGGCAATTCCTCGATCCCGAACGGCGCCGCGCGCCGACCAGCTATTACGGGCCGACCTCGGGCGTGGGTCTGGCGCTGTCGGGCGCGCGGGAGATCTACGGCCCCGGCGCCCAGATCGGTGTGATCGGCCTGGGAACGGGGACGCTGGCCTGCTACCGCGAGCCGGGGCAGGACTACACTTTCTACGAGATCGACCCGATGGTGGTCGAATACTCGCGCGACGGGGTGTTCTCCTTCCTTTCGGACTGCGCGCCAGAGGCCGACATCCACCTGGGCGATGCGCGGCTCGCGCTCGAATCCGAGCCCCCGCAGCAGTACGATGTGCTGGCGGTGGATGCCTTCAGCTCCGATGCGATCCCGCTGCATCTGCTGACGCGCGAGGCGATGCATACCTATGGCCGCGCGCTCAAGCCCGACGGGCTGATGCTGGTCCACATCTCCAACCGCTATCTCGACCTGCGGCCGGTGATCGCGGCCCATGCGGCGGAAAACGGCTGGATCGCCCTGATGCGCGACGATCCGGCGGTACGGGAAGACGGGATCAGCGCCAGCTTCTGGGTTGCAATCGCGAGCGATCCGAAGCCCATCGCCAGGCTTCTGCTGTCCAGCCCGCAGACCGACTGGATCGAGCTGGACGACCCCGCGCCGCAGGTGTGGACCGACGATTTCGCCTCGATCCTGCCCCTGCTAGACTGGAATGCGATTTTGGGAGGCTCTCCATGAGCGATACGACAACCGGCGACACGGCTCACGACAGACCGGGCGTGCGCCTGATCCCGATCCACGGCAAGGCGCCGCAGATCCACGAAACCGCCTTCATCGCGCCGGGCAGCGTGATCGTGGGCGACGTCGCCATCGGGGCGGGCAGTTCGATCTGGTACAACTGCGTGCTGCGCGCCGATGTCAGCCGTATCGTGATCGGCGAGCGGACCAATGTGCAGGACGGCAGCGTGCTCCACTGCGACGGGCCGTCGCCGCAATATCCCGATGGCTGCCCGCTGCTGATCGGCGACGACGTGCTGATCGGCCACATGGCGATGGTCCATGGCTGCACGATCCACGATCGCGGGTTCGTTGGTCTCGGCGCGATTGCCATGAACAAGGCGGTGATCGGCAGCGACGCGATGCTGGCTGCGGGTGCGATGCTCACCGAGAACAAGGTCATGGGCGAACGTGAGCTGTGGGGCGGTCGCCCGGCGCGCAAGATGCGCGATCTGGACGATGCGGCGATTGCCGGAATGCGGCTGGGCGTTGCGCACTACGCCGAAAACGCAAAGCACCACGCTGCGGCGATTGCCGGGAGCGGCGCCTGACACACCTGACACAGTGTCCAGGGGCCGAAAAATCGCGCCGTTCATCCGGGTGCGATCACAGGGTTACGACGATGCGAAAGAACGCGTGTCCCATGCCACGCCCGCGCAGCTGTAGGACAGCGGCAAATGGCACGCGCTAAGCCGGACCTGGCCGATGCCGAGGCGCTGTGCGCCCTGGTAAAGGCGGGCGAGCTGCGCGTGCGGGTAACGCCGGGCGCGCGGACCGAATCGATCTCCATCGTGGATGGCGGCGTGCAGGTGAAGGTGCGCGCGAAGCCGCAGGACGGCGCGGCCAATGCGGCAGTCGCAGCGCTGGTCGCCAAAGCGCTGGGCATTCCCAAATCGCACTGCCGCCTGTTGCGCGGCGCAACTTCGCGCGAGAAGGTGCTGGCCGTTACGCTGTAGGCGCGCGCGCCGGAATGCGCATCGCCGCCAGGCACAGCGCCAGCGCGAAGGCGGAGGCGACCCACAGCGATGCCGCGCCCCAGTACAGCCCCACCACCGCACCGCCCAGTGCCCCGGCAAGCAGGCTGAGCCACAGAAGCGCGAAGGGGAGCGGATTGGCTTCGCGGTCTCCTGCGATCCGGTCGGCCAGCAGCTGGCCCGTGCGCACCAGCGCGCCGGTCATGTAGGTCAGGCCCACCGGGCTTTCGCGATTGGCGCTGAGCGCGGTATTGAGCGCGCCCATCGCGACCACCAGCAGGCCGAGCGAAATCTCCCGCAGTTCCACGAACCGCGCCAGCGCGGCGCAGACGAGCAGCGCGGCGACCAGCGCGGTGACCACGACCTTGCGCCGCGACGCCAGACGGTCGCCGACCAGCGTTCCCGTGACGACACCGATCACGAATCCCGCGATCAGCAGAGCGGGCACCGCCACCCGGCTCGCCCCGCCCGCCAGATCGCGCGCCAGCAGCGTGGTGTTGCCGGTCATGAAGGAGACGAAATAGCCGTCGACCTGAAGGAAACCGGTGACGTCGACGAAACCGGCAAGCGCGGCCACGGCATAGGCGAAGAGACGCTGTTGGGGCGTGAAGCGCTGCATGGGGCAGGCGGTACACCGCGCGGGCCCGGTATTGAAGGCGGCACTGTTCCGACGGCATCACCCGCGCCGGCTTCTTCTGTGTCGTCGGCGGGATTTCCCCGCTCGAGCGCCGGGATGACGAGGGGGGAGGGGTCAGTCCCTCACCAGCGCCTGCAACGCCTCGATCCGGTCCGCCTCGTGCACGGGCTTGTCCCAGCGGATGCGGTGGATGCGCGGGAAGCGCATGGCGAGGCCGGACTTGTGGCGCTTGCTGGCATGTACCGAATCGAACGCGACCTCGAACACCAGACTCTTGTCGGTCTCGCGCACCGGGCCGAAGCGGTTGACCGTGTTCTGGCGCACGTGGCGGTCGATCTTCTTCAGCTCAGCGTCGGTGAAGCCCGAATAGGCCTTGCCGACCGGCAGCAGGTCAGCGCCCTCGTCCGGGTCGCCATCCCAGCAGCCGAAGGTGTAGTCCGAATAGAAGCTGGAGCGTTTGCCGGAGCCGCGTTGCGCATACATCAGCACGCAGTCGATCAGCAGCGGATCGCGCTTCCACTTGTACCACAGGCCTGTGCGGCGGCCCGGCACGTAAGGCGAGTCGCGGCGCTTGAGCATCAGGCCTTCGATGGCATCGTCGCGCGCACCTTCGCGGATTTGCGCAAGATGCTCGAAATCGCGTGCCTCGACGATCTGCGAAAGATCGAAGCGCTCATCGGGCAGGCGCGCCATCAGCTCTTCGAGGATCGAGCGCCGCTCAGTCCATGGCCTGTCGCGCAGATTGTCGCCGTCGAGCGAGAGCACGTCATAGACGCGCACAAAGGCGGGGCTTTCGGCGAGCATCTTCTTGCTGACGGTCTTGCGACCGAGGCGCTGCTGCAATGCGTTGAAGCTGGCCGCTCCGCCCGCTTCACCGCCCTGAGTGGTGCCTTGCACCAGCAGCTCCCCGTCGAGGATCGCGGGAAAGTCCAGCGCGGGCAGCATTTCGGGGAAGGTGGGCGAGATATCGTCGCCGCCGCGCGAATAGAGGCGGGTTTCATTACCGGCATGCACCAGTTGCACGCGGATGCCGTCCCACTTCCACTCGGCGACATAGTCTTCCAGGCTGACCACCGTATCTTCCAGCGGGTGCGCGAGCATGAAGGGTTTGAACAGCGGGATATCCGCCATGTCCGGCGGGGCGGCGCCCTCTGCCGCCCAGGCAAACAGTTCCGCGTAGGGGGGCTTCAGCCCGTGCCAGTACTCCTCCACATCCTCTACCGGCACATCGAAGGCATCGGCAAAGGCCACCTTTGCGAGCCGCGCCGATATGCCGATCCGCATGGCCCCCGTGGCGAGCTTCAGCAGCGCGTAGCGGCCCGAGACGTCGAGCCGGTCGAGCAGCGCGGGCAGTTCGGTGAGGACCGACTTGCGCGTCATGGCGTCAAGCAGGCCCACCGTCTCGCTCACCGTCGGCGGGGAGGGCGCGTCGGCGGGTTGGGGCCATAAGAGGCTCGCGGTCTCCGCCGTGTCGCCCACGAAATCGCGGCTGAGCGTCCACAGCACCGGGTCGACGCGGTCTTTCAGGATCGTGCGGATGGTGGAGGATTTGACCGCCGGAAAGTCCAGCCCGTCGCTCAGCGCCGCGAGCGCCCAGCCGCGATCCGGATCGGGCGTCGCTTGCAGGTATTCGCCGATCAGCCGCAGTTTCTCGTTCCGGCTGCGGGTATAGACAAGCGCGTCGATCAGGGCGGCGAATTTCTCCATCAGTAGGGCAAACCCTCTTTTCGGAAGGATGAATCACAGGTACTCATTTCCCGAGACGGCAAGCATACGCCGGTTTCGAAAGGGAAAGGTCCACTGTCATGACAATCAGGTTCTTCGCGGCGTCGCTCGCCATGGTCGCCACTCCGCTGGCGCTGGCCGCCGCTCCGGTTGCCGCGCAGGAAGCCGAGGCCGCGCTGACGATCGAAACGCCGATCGAAACGCTGATGGCCGACGAGGCTGCGCGCGCCGTCGTTGTCGCAGAGCTGCCCGATCTCGAGGCGAGCCAGTACTACCCGTACATCAAGAGCATGAGCCTCAAGGAAATCCAGCCCCAGTCGCAGGGTGCGATCACCGAAGAAATGCTGGCCAGGATTGCAGCCGGCCTCGCCGAGATCGACTGATCCGACGCGCGGGGGCGGGGGTGGCTCGGTCATCCCCGTCAATCGTCCTCATCCTCGTAGCCGACCAGCGCGAGCGCGCGTGCGGGCCGCTGGTGCAGCTGGCACCAGCGCAGCAGCGCCTCCTCGCGCCCGTGAGTGATCCAGGTTTCCTGCGGGTTCACTTCGCGAATCGTGTCGGTCAGCTCGCCCCAGTCGGCATGGTCGGAGATGACCAGCGGCAGCTCGACATTGCGCTGCCTTGCGCGCTGGCGCACCCGCATCCAGCCTGACGCCATGGCGGTGATCGGATCGGGCAGGCGGCGGCTCCACCGGTCGTTAAGCGCCGAGGGTGGGCACACCACCACGTGGCCGCGCATGTCGTCCTTCGTGTGATCGGAGACGAGTCGAAGCTCGCCCAAGTCGACGCCGTGTTCCTCGTAAAGCCGGCACATCTTCTCCATCGCGCCGTGGAGGTAGATCGGGTCGGTGTGGCCTGCGGCGCGCAGTTCCGCGATCACCCGCTGCGCCTTGCCCAGCGCATAGGCGCCCACCAGCACACAGGAATCGGGATGCGCCGCCAGACGGTCGGTCAGCTTGGCCATCTCGCCCGCGATCGGCGGATGGGTGAAGACGGGCAGGCCGAAGGTCGCCTCGGTGATGAAGATATCGCACGGGGTCACTTCGAAGGGCGGGCAGGTCGGGTCGGGGCTGCGCTTGTAGTCGCCGGGGACGACGATTCGCTCGCCCGCATGCTCCAGCAATATCTGCGCGCTGCCGAGTACGTGGCCTGCGGGGATGTAGGTTGCATCGACGCCGCCCTTCAGGCGGATCGTCTCTCCGTACCGAACGGGCATCGCCTTGTGCGGGATCTCGCCCGCATCGTCCTCCGCCCCGGTGCGATAGCGCAGCTCCATGATCGCGAGCGTCTCGGGCGTGGCAAACGTGGTGCCATGCCCGCCTCGCGCGTGGTCCGCATGGCCATGCGTGACCAGCGCGGTATCGACCGCGCGCGACGGATCGATCCACGCATCGGCGGGCACCACGTAGATCCCGTGCGGGTGCGGCTGGATCCAGAAAAAGGGGGTGGGCATCACTGTGGATAATTCCCCGTTTATTGAACCGTTCCGCCTTGCTTGAGGCTTGATCCTAGGGATTCCAGCGATTCGCGGACCTTGAAACAGCGATTCGAATGTGCATAACGCATATTGCGTCACCCAAAAGGGTGGCCGCGCTACCTAGGTTTTACTCGTCAGAAGTTGAAAGAGTACTGGCGGGGCCACCGGCGGGTGTGTTGGCAGACACTTTCCCACCGGCCGAACCGCCAGCGACGGTACTCACGGACATGCACCCGTGGCTCCATCGTAGCCTCCTATGTTCGATGCTGATCGTAGGGATCAGCCCCTCCGAAGGGCCTCTTGCCCCTCGCCTGTAAAAGGAGCGCAGAGGTACAGAGGGTCGAACGAGGTGGTAGCGCGACCGTGTTCTAAAACACATTTAGGACAAGACGAGTCAAGCGGCGGAGGGCTGCCCTCCACCACTCTCCACAGTTTTCGACTGCGGCAGCTATTTAGGTGTCGCTGCTCTTCTCTTCGCCCGCGCCTTCGCTGTCCGCCGGCTTCTTCTTGGGCGCGGCCTTCTTGCGCTTGCCCTTGGGCGGGGCGGGCGTCAGTTCGAAGTGCGGCTTGCCGTCCTTCATCGTGACATTCACCTCGCCGCCGTCGGCCAGTTTGCCGAACAGCAGTTCCTCGGCCAGCGGCTGCTTGATCTTTTCCTGGATCAGGCGGCCCATCGGGCGCGCGCCGTACAGCCGGTCGTAGCCCTTGTCGCCGAGCCACTTCTTGGCCGCGTCGTCGAACTGGATGTCGACATTCTGTTCCGCCAGCTGGAGTTCGAGCTGGATGATGAACTTGTCGACGACCCGCGCGATGGTGTCCTTGCCCAGATAGCCGAAGGGCACGATCGCATCGAGGCGGTTGCGGAATTCGGGCGTGAACATGCGCTTCACCGCCTCCTCGCTCGCGTCTTCCTTGCTCACGTCGCCAAAGCCGATGCCCTGGCTCGCCATGTCGGCTGCGCCGGCATTGGTGGTCATGATCAGCACCACGTTGCGGAAATCGACCGTCTTGCCGTGGTGGTCGGTCAGGCGGCCATTATCCATCACCTGCAGCAGGATGTTGAACAGGTCGGGATGCGCCTTCTCGATCTCGTCGAGCAGCAGCACGCTGTGCGGATTCTGGTCGACCGCGTCGGTCAGCAGGCCGCCCTGATCGTAGCCGACATAGCCCGGAGGCGCGCCGATCAGGCGCGAAACGCTGTGGCGCTCCATATATTCGGACATGTCGAAGCGCTTGAGCTCGATCCCCATGATCGAGGCGAGCTGGCGCGCAACCTCGGTCTTGCCGACGCCGGTCGGGCCGGAGAACAGGAACGAACCGATCGGCTTGTCCGGATCGCGCAGGCCCGCACGGCTCAGCTTCATCGCGGTGGAGAGCTTCTTCACCGCCGCGTCCTGCCCGAACACCACCTGCTTCAGATCGCGTTCGAGGTTTTCCAGCGCGGTCTTGTCGTCCTTGCTGACGGATTTTGGCGGAATGCGTGCCATCGTCGCGATGACCGCCTCGATCTCGCGCGCGGTGATCTTCTTCTTGCGGCGGCTGGGCGGCACCAGCATCTGCATCGCGCCGACTTCGTCGACCACGTCGATCGCCTTGTCGGGCAGCTTGCGGTCGTTGATGTAGCGGGCCGACAGCTCCACCGCGGTTTTCAGCGCATCGGCGGTGTAGGTCACCTTATGATGCTGTTCGAACGCGGATTTGAGACCCTTGAGGATCTTCACGGTATCCTCGATCGTGGGCTCGTTGACGTCGATCTTCTGGAACCGGCGCAGCAGCGCGCGATCCTTTTCGAAGTGGTTGCGGAATTCCTTGTAGGTGGTCGATCCGATGCAGCGGATCGCGCCGCTGGAAAGCGCGGGCTTCAAGAGGTTGGACGCGTCCATCGCCCCGCCGCTGGTCGCGCCCGCGCCGATCACCGTGTGAATCTCGTCGATGAACAAAATCGCGTGCGGCATCTTCTCGAGTTCGGAGACGACCTGCTTCAGCCGTTCCTCGAAATCGCCGCGATACCGCGTGCCCGCCAGCAGCGCGCCCATGTCGAGCGAATAGATCACCGCGTCTTCCAGCACTTCGGGCACGTCGCCTTCGACAATCTTGCGCGCGAGGCCTTCCGCAATCGCGGTCTTCCCGACGCCCGGATCGCCGACATAGAGCGGGTTGTTCTTCGACCGGCGGCACAGGATCTGGACCGTGCGGTCGACCTCGGGCCCCCGCCCGATCAGCGGATCGATCTTGCCGCTGTCCGCCTTGGCGTTGAGGTTGACCGTGAACTGGTCGAGCGCGGTCTCCTTCTTGTTGCCCTTGGCCTCTTCCTTCTCCTCGGCCTCGGCTTCGTCGCTGCCACGCGGAGAGCGCGGCTCGATCGCCTGGCCGCTCTTGCCGATGCCGTGGCTGATGAAGCTGACCGCATCCAGCCGGCTCATGTCCTGCTGCTGCAGGAAATAGACCGCGTAGGAATCGCGTTCGGAAAACAGCGCAACCAGCACGTTGGCACCCGTCACCATGTCCTTGCCGGAAGACTGGACGTGCAGGATCGCACGCTGCACCACGCGCTGGAAACCGGCGGTGGGCTGCGGTTCGCCCGCCTCGTCCGCCTTCAGCGACTGGTATTCCTGATCCAGATAGGTGCGCACCACATCCGCCAGTTCGGCCAGGTCCACCCCGCACGCGCCCATCACCTCTGCCGCGTCGTCATCCGCGATCAGCGCCAGCAGCAGGTGTTCGAGCGTGGCATATTCGTGCCGCCGCTCGCGCGCACCGTCGAGCGCGGCGTGGAGGGTCTTTTCGAGATTTTGCGCAAAGCTAGGCATAGGTATCCTGCGAGATTTGGCAGCGGGATCGGCGGCTGCGGATTGTCACCGGGGATTCGCGCAACCCAGTTTGGGCCTGGGGAGTGAGCGCGGGGTGAACGACTACGGAGGAATATTGGTTGCCGCCCCGCAGGTGTGAAGGGCGGACCGCTCTCATTCCCCATTTTTCCTGGAAAACAGCGCTTCGGCGGCGTCGCGCTGCTTGGAATAGCGCAGGCGATACTGTTCCACCCGCGCGATCTCCACCTGCAGCAGGCGTATCCGGTCGTCGAGTTCGAACTGCGAGAGGCGTGACAGATCGTCGGCAGCCAGCTGGCTGGCCGCATCGCTGGTGGGGCGGGGGCCGACGTCTTCTTCCATCCCCGCACTCTCCTCCCAGTCCCGCTTGCTGTCAATGCGGTGCGTGGCTAGGGCGCGGGCTGACACAGGATGCGACGGGGGAAATGCAGTGGCAGCCGTACCCGATAGGATGCGAGCGACCGGCTACGCCGAAACGGGTGGTCCGGAAGTCCTTGAATTGCAAACCGACATGGCGGTTCCGCGTCCCGGCGCGGGCGAAGTGCTGCTCAAGGTCGCCTATGCCGGGGTCAACCGGCCGGATTGCATCCAGCGCGCCGGACACTATCCGCCACCCCCGGGGGCCTCGCCGATCCTGGGACTCGAGGCTTCGGGAGAGATCGTGGCCGTGGGCGAAGGCGTGGATGTGTCCTGGCTGGGCGAACAGGTCTGTGCGCTGACGCCGGGCGGGGCCTATGCCGAATATTGCGTGGTGCCCGAGGGCCATATGCTGCCCGTACCCGATGCGCTGACCATGGCGGAGGCCGCTGCGCTGCCCGAAACGCTGTTCACCGTGTGGCACAACGTGTTCCAGCGCGGGATGGCGCGCGATGGCGAGATGCTGCTGGTCCATGGCGGCACGAGCGGGATCGGGACCATGGCGATCATGCTGGCCAAGGCCTTCGGCCTGGGTGTGATCGTGACCGCGGGCAGCGAGGAAAAGTGCGATGCCGCCAGGGCCGTGGGCGCCGACCATGCGATCGACTACAAGACCACCGATTTCGTGGAAGCCGTGGGGCTGATCACCGGTGGCGAGGGGGTCGACGTGGTGCTCGACATGGTTTCGGGCGATTACGTGGCGCGCAACCTCAAATGCCTCAAGCCCGATGGGCGGCACGTGACCATCGCGGTGCTGGGCGGGCTCAAGGCCCAGATCAACATGGCGCTGGTCATGTCCAAGCGGCTGGTCCTGACCGGATCGACGCTGCGCCCCCGCTCCGACACGTTCAAGACCGCGCTGCGCGACGAGATCGCGCGCGAGGCATGGCCGCTGGTGGAAGATGGCACCATCCGCCCGGTGATGGACGAGATCTTCGCGCTCGCCGACGCCGACAAGGCGCATGCCCGCATGGAGAATGGCGACCATATCGGCAAAATCGTTCTCGCCATCGACGAGGATCTTTGACGATCAGGACTGTCGTCTGACAGGTAAGACTGTGGATATTCGCAGTATTGTCACGATATTGTGAGTCGCCTGTAACAAAGGCCCCCTAAGCCTCGCAGCATACAACCTGGCGAAACTACGGTTTTTCGCCGGATGTGTTCTGGACGAACAACAGGGGCCGGCCACCACCATGCTCGACCAAACGTCACCCGCAGGCTTGCCGAAAGCGTTTTCCGCTTTTGCCGGCGAGTTCGACAATGTCGCCAGCTTCCCGCCGGTCGAACCCTCCGTGCCCGAGCCGGAGGACGGCAAGCGCCGCCGCTATCGCACGATCTGGATCAGCGACGTGCACCTGGGCACCAAGGGCTGCAATGCGGAAATGCTGATCGACTTCCTCGACAGCACCGATAGCGAGACGATGTATCTGGTGGGCGACATCATCGACGGCTGGCGGCTGAAGAAGAAGTTCTACTGGCCCGCCTCACACAATGATATCGTGTGGCGGATCCTGAAGCGCGCCAAGCGCGGCACGCGGATCGTCTATATTCCCGGCAACCACGACGAGGTGGTGCGCCCGTTCAGCGGCATGAATTTCGGCGATGTCGAAATCCGCCGCGCGGCCTTCCACACGACCGCCGACGGGCGCCGGCTGATGGTGCTGCACGGCGACGAGTTCGATACCGTGATGCTCACCCACAGGTGGCTCGCTTTCGTGGGCGACACCGCCTATCATCTGATGATGGCGCTCAACGGATGGGTCAACAAGGCCCGCAACGCGCTCGGGATGCCCTATTGGTCGCTGTCGAAGGCGGCCAAGCACAAGGTGAAGAATGCGGTCGAGTTCATTTCCAAGTACGAGGAAATCGTGGCCCGCGCAGCTGGGGAGCGCGGGGTCGACGGCGTGGTGTGCGGCCATATCCACACTGCCGAACACCGCATGTTCCAGCATAATGGCCGCGATATCGAATACTGGAACGACGGCGACTGGGTCGAAGGATGCAATGCGCTGGTCGAGCATTTCGACGGGCGGATGGAAGTGCTCCACTGGGCGGACGAGATCGCACGGCGGACGGTCGTGGAGCCCGAGGGTGACCGGCGGGAAGGCGCTGCGCGCGCGGTCGCCTGATGCTGCTGCTCGAACAGGGCGGGCTGGCTGACCTCGTGGGAACGCCGCCCAAATCGATCGCCATCGTCAGCGATGCCTGGCACCCGCAGATGAACGGCGTGGTCCGCACGCTGACCACCACCTGCGACATCCTGCGTCAGAGCGGGCACCGGGTGGAGGTGATCTCGCCCGATCAGTACCCGTCGGTTCCGTGCCCGACCTATCCCGAAATCCGCCTGGCGCTGACCATGCCGGGCACGGTCGGGCGCAAGCTCGCCAAGCTCCAGCCCGATGCGGTGCATATTGCCACGGAGGGCCCGCTGGGCCTTTCGGCGCGCCGCTACTGCCTTGCCAAGGCGGTGCCTTTCACCACCGCCTATCACACGCAGTTCCCGGACTATGTCTCCAGGCGGACCTACCTGCCGCCCGACGCCTTCTGGCCCTATATCCGCTGGTTCCACCGCCCCGCGCAGCGCGTGATGGTGGCGACCGAGAGCATCCGCGAGGAACTGCGCGCGCAGGGCCTCACCCGGCTGCACCATTGGGGCCGCGGCGTCGATCTCGCCGTGTTCCGCCCCGATCTTGGCCCGTCACCCGATTTCGAGGGGCTGGCCAGGCCGATCCAGCTCTATGTCGGGCGCGTCGCGGTGGAGAAGAACATCGAGGCCTTCCTCAAGACCGACCAGCCCGGCACCAAGGTGATCGTGGGCGATGGCCCGGCGTTCAGCGACCTCGAGGCGCGCTATCCCGAGGCGGTCTTCCTCGGCAAGCGCGGGGGCGACGATCTCGCCCGCTGCTACGCCGATGCAGACGTCTTCGTGTTCCCCAGCAAGACCGACACCTTCGGCCTGGTCATGATCGAGGCGCTGGCCTGCGGAACGCCCGTTGCGGCCTACCCCGTGCCGGGCCCGCGCGACATCCTGACGCAAGAGGTCGGCGCGATGGGCGACGATCTGGACCAGGCGATTGCCGACGCGCTGACGCGCGACCGTGCCGCGTGCGCCGACTTCGGCGCGCAGTTCAGCTGGGAAGCGGCAACCGCGCAGTTCCTCGCCGGGCTGGAGGAATTCGACGGCGAGTGCCTTACTCCCTGATCACTCCCCGACCGCGCCTTCCGGAGCGCGGACTCGCGCATCGCGATCTGACTTGCCCTGAAGGGCCGCGGCCCTTACACTGGGCGCGACGTGGCCGCTCCTGCATGGGGCGGCCCTTTCATTTTCAGCCCGGCCCGAACCTGCCGGGGCACGCATTTTCAGGATGACCATCATGGCCGACCAACCGACCCCGCTGATGCCCCATGCGACCGCCACATGGCTGGTCGACAATACCGGGCTCAGCTTCGAACAGATCGCCGAATTCTGCGGACTGCACATCCTCGAAGTGCAGGCCATGGCGGACGATCTGGCGGGCAGCAAGTATACCGGACGCGATCCGGTCTACGCGGGCGAGCTGACGCAGGAAGAGATCGAGAAGGGCCAGGCGGACAGCAGCTACAGCCTCAAGATGCAGAAGGCCCCGGCCGAAGTCACCCGCACCAAGGGGCCGCGCTACACGCCGGTCTCCAAGCGGCAGGACAAGCCCGACGGGATCGCGTGGATCCTGCGCAACCACCCCGAAATGTCGGACGCGCAGATCTCCAAGCTGATCGGCACGACGCGCAACACCATCGGCGCGATCCGCGATCGCACGCACTGGAACATCCAGAACATCCAGCCCAAGGACCCGGTGACGCTGGGCCTGTGTTCGCAGCGCGAACTGGATGCGGTGGTCAAGGCTGCCGCCAAGAAGGCGGGCCTCGAAAATGCCGCTGCCGACCCGCAGGTCGAAGCGAGCGACAAGGCCCGGCTGATCGAGGAACTGCGCCGCGAGCGCCAGGAGAACGAGAAAGCAGCCGCCGAAGCCGCGCAGGAAGCCGAAGCCGTCGCATGGCTCCAGGCCAAGCGCGCAAGCGAGGAAGAGCAGCTCAGCGGTGCGCCGCTCGATACCGGGGCCGCTCCCGAGGCCGATAGCGATACGGACGAGGCGGTCGACACGAGCGATCAGGGTTAAGATTTTCGGCCCAGCCGCCTAGCAAATGCTTGCGCGGCGGCGCGCGGGGCCTCATCAGGCTTACATGGATGTAAGCAAGCTGCCCTATCACCACCCGCGTCCATGGGATGCTCCCATCGAGACGACCACCATGCCCGCCCTGTTCGGGCGGGCGGTGGATTCTCATCCGGATCGCACGCTGGTCGAATTCCTCGGCCGCAAGCTCAGCTATCAGGCGATGCACGCCGAAGCGCGGCGCTTCGCCGCCGGCTTGCAGCAGGCGGGGATCGGGCGCGGAGACCGGGTGGGGCTGTTCCTGCCCAACGTGCCGATCTACCTTTCCGCCTATTACGGGGCGATGATGGCGGGCGCGACGGGGGTCAATTTCTCGCCGCTCTATTCGGTCGACGAACTGTCTCACCAGGTGGAGGATTCGGGCACGCGGCTGCTGGTGACGGTGGATGCGGCCCAGCTTTACGAAACGGCGGCCGCCGTGCTCGAGCAATCCTCTCTCCAGACGCTGGTCGTGGGCGAGCTGTCGGGCATGCTGCCCCTGTTCAAGGGGCTGGGGCTCAAGCTGTTCAAGAGCGGTTCGGTGGCTAAGCCCGCTTACGGCGAGCAAGTCGTCAACTGGGGGGACATGCTGCCGCGTTCAGAGCCGCGCCATCTGGACATCACGCCTGACGAGATTGCGCTGCTGCAATATACCGGCGGCACCACCGGGCGGCCCAAGGGCGCGATGCTCAGCCATGCGAACCTCGCCGCGAACGCGCAGCAGGTGAACGCGATCGACCCGTTCGACCGTAGCGAGCCCGATATCATCATGGGCGCGCTGCCGCTGTTCCATGTCTTCGCCAATACCTGCGTTCTCAACCGCAGCATCGTGCGCGGGGCGACCATCGCGATGGTGCCGCGCTTCGATGCGAACGACGTGCTGAAAACGCTCAAGCGCGCGCGCTGCACCGGCTTTCCGGGTGTGCCGACCATGTTCCAGGCGCTGCTCGATCATCCCAGGATCGCGCAGACCGATTTCTCGCAGCTCAGGATCTGCATTTCGGGCGGCGCACCGCTGGCCGATCCGCTGCGCGAGAAGTGGGAGAAGGTTACGGGCGTGCGGCTGGTCGAAGGCTATGGCCTGACGGAAAGCTCGGGCGTGGTCTCGACCAATCCCTACGAGGCGCAGCGCAAGAACGGCACCATCGGGCAGGTCCTGCCGCAGACGCGGCTGCTGCTGCTGGACAAGGAGGATGCCAGCAAGCTTGCGCCGGAAGGCGAACCGGGAGAACTGGCGATCAACGGTCCGCAGATCATGCAGGGCTACTGGAACCTGCCGCAGGCCGACGCAGAAGTGTTCGTGGAGCACCACGGCCGCAAGTGGCTGCGAACGGGCGATGTCGCGACCATTGGCGAGGACGGCTTCGTGGCCATCGTCGATCGCATCAAGGACATGATCGCGGTCGGCGGGTTCAAGGTCTTCCCCAGCCAGGTCGAGGACGTGCTGCAGGAAAACCCAGCCATCCGCGACGTGCTCGTGATCGGCGTGCCCGACGACTACAAGGGCGAGGTGCCGCGCGCCTACGCCACGCTCAACGCGGATGCGCGCGCACCGAGCGCCGAGGAATTGCGCGACTGGCTCAATTCTCGCGTCGGCAAGCACGAGCGGGTGGATAAGGTGGTGATCCGCGAGGAACTGCCCGTGACGATGGTCGGCAAGCTGGACCGAAAGGCGCTGCGCGCCGAAGTGCTGGGTTGACGCGTCCTCTCGCAGGATTGCTCAAGGGCCGGATAAACGAAAGGGCGCACCGCCTTCCGACAGCGCGCCCCTCGCTCCTCCCGTCCAGGGATCAGTAATAGTTCGAACTCGGCGCGTTTTCGCGGTCGTTATCGGCCGAGGTGTCCGGCGCGAAGGGCGAGATGCCGAGATCGGCCGTGGTCGAGGACGACGGCGCCTGCGTTTCGCCAGAGCCGTTCCCGTCCGTGGAGGCCTGGTTCGACGTCGTATCTTTTGCAGACTGGCTTTCGGCATCGCGCGGGGCGAAGCGGCCCTGCACGGCAGCGCCCTGTTCCACGGTGAGCGCTTCGTAATGCACGTCGCCATTGATCGTCGCGCTACGCAGGATCACCAGTTCGCGGGCGTGGATGGAACCGTCCCCCCGCCCGGCCAGGCGCGCACTTTCCGCCTGAATCTCGCCGGTAATCTGGCTGCCTTCGCCCTGCACCAGCGAAGCGCACTCGATGTCGCCTTCAACCGTGCCGTCGATATGCAGTTCGGTCGATGCGGAGATGTTGCCGGTAATGGTGACGTCCGCACCGAGGACGGAGAAGCTGCCCGAGGAAGAGCTGTTCTTAGACACCGGCGTCGCCTTGGGTGTTGCCGGCCGTGCGGGTGCTGGGGCCGGGGTTTCGGCGGGCTTTTTTGAGAACATCGGGGGCTAACTCCAAGAATGTGCGCGGGTTGACTGCGGTGCCGTTCACTCGAACCTCGAAATGCAGGTGCGGGCCGGTCGATCGACCCGTGCTGCCAATAGCGCCGATCACCGCGCCTGCTTCAACCCGGTCGCCCACCTGCGCTTCAAAACGCGACATGTGGGCGTAACGGGTTAACAGGCCCTGCCCGTGGCTGATTTCCACCACGTTACCATAGCCGCCCCGGCGACCCACGAATGTCACCTTGCCGCGCGCGGTCGCATAGATCGGTGCGCCCATCGCGCCCGGAAAATCGAGCCCCTTGTGCATCGCGGCGCGACCGGTGAACGGATCGCGGCGCAGGCCGTAGGAGGAATTGGCCGCCGGTGCGTCGGTCGGCTTGATCTGCGGTACGCCTGCCAGCGTCGATTCGAGCGCGGCCAGCCGCGTCAGGCTGAGGCCGAGACGTTCGAAGCGCGGGTCGATCTCGCCGTCGGCGAAAACACTCTCCAGCGGGCCGCCCCGGGCGCCCTGTTCCGCACTGGCGAGCATCTTCTGCGGATCGAGACCAAGCTCGCGCAGGGCCCACATGGCCTGCTGCGAACGCAGGTCGGCGTAATTGGTGAGCCCTTCGACAAAGGCGATCTGCCGCGCCTCGATCCGCGCGAGCGCCTCGGCTTCGGGGACTGCGGCGGAAACCTTCTGGACGAGTTCGCTGGTCTCGCCCTCTTCGCTGGCGCCATGCTGGATCGCATCTGCGGGCATGACCTTCATCATTTCCTCGATGAAGTCCTGCCGCTTTTCCAGATCTTGCGTTACTGCGCCGATATCGGCCTGGTAGGCATCCAGCCGTTCCTCGGCGGTGGCCACGCTGGCTTCGCGTTCCATCAGCGCCGCGCGTTCGAGGCTGGACTGATATTGCAGCACGCTCATCACGCCCATGCTGCCGACGAAGGCGACAGATGCGGTCAAAGCGAGGGCTGCGGTGCGCTTCTGCAGGCCCGAACTGATCTTGATGAAGCGAACCTGCCCTTGCGATCGCATGAAGAATTCGCGCTCCGGAAACCAATGTTCCATGCGCTGCGCCCACGTGACGCGATCATCCGTCCGATGTGTCAAAACGACCCCTAACCGTTGCTCCGGTCCCGATGCGGGGGGTAACAAGAGGGATGGGAGCGGTCGAATCCTGCGACGATTCGTTCGGACGAATCGAAGTCTGGTTACGATGAATGGTGAAAATACCTGTCATTAACCATAATTTCTCGGAACCGATCGGGGTTATGCGGGTTTTGCCGCTCTTGTCCGATTCTCTAACCCTTCCCCGGCCGGGCGTGCCGTTTTCGCGCAGGGGCCGTGGCGGCACCGCTCAGGCAGGGCCGCGCATCGGCCTGCTGGGGGGCAGCTTCAATCCCGCGCATGGCGGCCATAGGCGCATCTCGCTCTTTGCGCTGCGCGCGCTGGGGCTGGACGAGGTCTGGTGGCTGGTATCGCCCGGCAATCCGCTCAAGCCGAAAAAGGGCATGGCGCCGTTGCACGCGCGCTACACCTCTGCCGTGGAGCAGGCCCGCCGCGCTCCGATCCGCGTGACCGCGATCGAACGCGAACTGGGCACCCGCTACACCGTGGATACGATCACCGCGCTTCGGCGCCGCTACCCGAAACGGGACTTCGTGTGGCTGATGGGATCGGACAATCTGATGACATTCCACAGGTGGAAGGCGTGGCGCCGGATCGCGTGGACGCTGCCGATTGCGGTTATCGCAAGACCGGGGTATGAGATGGCAACCGTCGCCAGCCCCGCGGCGGCCATGCTGCGGCGCTTCCGCATGGACGCGGCGCGGTTCGCAAACAGGGGCGAATGGAGCGCACCGATCCTGGTGACCTTGCGTTTTGATCCCGATGCCCGGTCCGCCACCGCCATCCGCGCTGGCGATCCCGACTGGGCTTCGCGCTATGGTGACGCTCCACTCCGCGATCAGGTCACTCACAGGCCCATTCCCGATGTGGGGTCCGACGCGGAGCCCGGGGGCGCATGACTCGCATATGCTCCCGACCATTCCCATCTTACTGGAATGACAGGAGTATCGACCTCGCCCATGACAAACGTGCAAGCCACACCAGTATCCTCCGGCGCGCCCGCGGGAATCACCGCTTCCGGCAAGGGCACGCGCGTGTCTGAAGACCGTTCCGACGAACTGCACGCCATGGTGATGCAGCAGCTGGACGAGGATCAGGCGCAGGACATCGTCACCATCGATCTCGACGGAAAGTCGAGCATGGCCGATCACATGGTGATCGCATCGGGTCGCTCGACCCGGCAGGTCGCCTCGATCGCGCAGAAGCTGGCCGAGAAGATCAAGCAGGACGGGTACGGCCCGGTGCGCCTCGAAGGCCTGCCCGCCGCCGACTGGGTGGTGCTCGACGCCGGAGACGTGGTCGTGCACCTGTTCCGCCCCGAAGTGCGCAGCTTCTACAATATCGAGCGCATGTGGTCCTTCGGCGACGAGGACAAGATGGCCGCGGGCGGGAACGCTTAGACAGCGCAACCGACCGAAAATGCTGTTGCATATCGTCGCGCGCGGCAAGATCGCGCGTTCCCCCGAGGCAGAACTGGTGGATCGCTACATGTCCCGCATTGCGTGGGACACAAAGCTGACCGAACTGCCCGAACCCGGCGGGCGCATCCCGCCGCACAAGCAGCCGCTGCGCACCGTCGCGCTCGATGAAAAGGGCCGCGACCTTACTTCCGAGAAACTGGCGGGAATCCTGGGGGACTGGCGCGATGGCGGCATCCGGGAGGCGCGCTTCCTGATCGGCGCTGCGGACGGCCATAGCGAGCAGCAGCGTGACGAGGCCGACCTGCTGCTGGCCTTCGGCAGCGCTACCTGGCCGCATCTGCTGGCCCGCGCGATGCTGGCCGAACAGCTCTATCGCGCCACGAGCATTCTTGCAGGCCATCCCTATCATCGGGCAGGGTAGCCCGCGATGCTTGGACGCCTCGCCCTGATCGCCGCGCCGGTCGCGCTGCTCGCCGCGCTTGCGCTCGGCCCCCAGCTGCACGGGCAGAGCGCAGGCGAATTCGAAAGCGCCGAAGATGTCCGGGCCGCGATCGAGCGCGCCCAGCGCGCCTCTCAGCGCGCGGCGAAACGCGGCGCATCGCTGGAGAAGGCAGCCGCCGAGGCGCAGGAAGAGGCCGAGCGGGTCGCCAGCCGGTCCGCCGCGCTGGCCGCACGCATCCAGGAAACCGAAGCCGAAATCGCGGTGGCGCAGGGGCGGCTCTCGCTCATCGCGCGCCAGCAACGCGCGCTCGATGCGCGGCTGGGCGAAAGGCGCGAGCCGCTGATCCGGCTGACCGGCGCGCTGCAGAACTTCTCTCGCCGCCCGCTCGCGCTCTCGATCTTCCGGCCCGGATCGCTGCGCGAAACCGTCTATCTGCGCGCGGTGCTGGAAACCACGATCCCCGAGGTCCGCACCCGCACCTCGGCCCTGCGCGCGGAAATCGAGCGCAGCCGTGCACTGCGCCAGCAAGCCGAAACCGTATTGGCAGGCCTTGCCGATCAGGAAGAGCGGCTGGCCCTGCGGCGCGACCAGCTGGCCGCGATCGAAACCCGCAAAAGGCTCGCCGCCCGGCGTCGCGGCGGAGAGGCCGATCGGCTGGAGGAACGCGCACTCGCTTACGCCGAAGAGGCGCGCGATCTGGACGGGCTGGTGGAGCGGATCGACGCGGCGGGCGCCTTGCGTGAAGAGCTGGCCGCATTGCCCGGCCCGGTAATCCGCCCCGCGCAGCCATCGCGCGCCCGTGCGCCGGGCACCGCGACCCAGATACCGCCCTCCACCGGGCGGCAGGCGCGCTCTCCTGTCGGTCTGCGGCTGCCAGTGAATGGCCGCACGCTACGCGGCTTCGGCTCGGTCGACACCAGCGGGGGGCGTTCGGAAGGCCTGCTGATCCGCGCAGGCGAGGGCGCGCAGATCGTCACTCCGGCGCCGGGCAGGGTCGCCTTTGCAGGGCCGTTCCGGGGCTATGCGCGGATCGTGATCGTCGAGCATCCGGGTGGCTGGACCAGCCTCGTCACCGGCCTGGCGCGTACCGATGTCACCGTGGGCGAAGACCTGACCGAGGGCGCGCCGCTGGGCGTGGCCCCACCCGAAGGCGGGCCGGTCGGCTTCGAACTGCGTCTTGGCGGTCGCCCGGCCAACCCGCTCGACCATATTGCGGACTAGTGCGGGGCATCCAGCGTCGGAGTGCATCTGGTGTTAATCGCTTGCGCGCTATACATGAAAGCCGAAAGTCTCGAAGGCCTGAACTTATGAAACTCCCCGTCGTCGCCCGTTCCCTCGCCCTCGTGTCGGCGCTTGCCCTGGTTCCGATCGCGACCGCCGGGATGGCCCAGGTGGACAGCCGCGTATCGCCCGAATTCGCCAAGCTCTTCGCCACCTACCAGCAGGTGAAGGCGAGCTATGTCGATCCGGTCGACGACGAAAAGCTGATTCGCGGCGCGATCGACGGCATGCTGGCCAGCCTCGATCCGCATTCCGCCTATCTCGACGGGTCCGATCTGCAGCGGCTCGAAACCATGATCGACGGCAACTATTCCGGCCTCGGCCTATCGGTCGTGATGGAAGACGGCGCGGTGAAGGTGGTCAGCCCGTTCCGCGGCAGCCCGGCGGAAAAGGCCGGCATCAAGGCCGGCGACTTCATCACGCACCTCAACGGCAAGCTGATCTACGGCGGCGATCTGGACGAAGCCGTGGAGCAGATGCGCGGGCCCGCAGGCACCTCTATCAGCCTCACGATTTTCCGCCCCGGCAGTGAAGAGCCGATCGAAACCAGCGTAACGCGCGGCGTGATCGAGCTGGAGCCGGTCACCCACACGCTGGCCGACGGCAATATCGGCATCATCACCGTGAACGAGTTCTCGCGCGATGTCGGCGCAGACGTGTTTGCCGCGTGGGGCGAAATCCAGACCGAGGCGAGCGGCCGGGTCAATGGCCTGGTGCTCGATCTGCGGTCCAATCCGGGCGGTTCGCTGGACGAGGCGGTGGCCCTGTCCGACCTGTTCCTCGACGACGGGCGGATCGTTTCGCAGCGCGGGCGCGCCCGTGGCGAATCGATCACCTATAATGCCGAGACGATGTATCGCGGCCAGATCGCCGCCGACGTGCCGCTGATCGTGCTGATCGACGCAGGTTCTGCCTCGGCCAGCGAAATCGTGGCCGGCGCCCTGCAGGATCACCGCCGCGCGCTGGTGATGGGCGAGCGCAGCTTCGGCAAGGGCAGCGTGCAGTCGCTGGTGCAGCTGGGCAGCAACGCCGCGCTCAAGCTGACCACCGCGCGCTACTACACGCCCGACGGGCATTCGGTGCAGGAAGGCGGGATCAAGCCCGATATCCGCGTACCGCAGATTTCCGACCCCGATCTGGAGCGGCGGATGAAGTACCAGCTGCGCGAGAGCGATCTGCGCGGTCACCTCATCAACGAAGCGCAGCTGAAGGACGACGATCTGGAACGCGATCTGAAGGCGGACCCGCGCTTCTCGCAGACCGCGGACGAACTGAAGGAGCAGGGGATCGAGGATTTCCAGCTCGACTACGCGATCAAGACCCTGCGGCGCACCACCGCCAGCTCGGTCGCGCTGCGCAAGTAGCGCGTTCTCGCAGGGCATGCTCGACACGCCGCATTCGCGCCTCGCGCGCTGGATCGTCCTCCTCGCGCCCGCCTTCCTGCTGGGCGGGGCCTATGTCAGCCAGTACGCCTTCGGCCTTTTCCCGTGTGAAATGTGCTGGTGGCAGCGCTGGCCGCATTTCGTCGCGCTCGGCTTCGCCGTGCTGGCCTTCATCGCCCCCCCACAGCGCCTGTGGATCGCCTTGGGCGCGCTGGCGATCATAGCTTCGGGGCTGATCGGCGGCTTTCACGCGGGCGTGGAGTACGACTGGTGGGACGGGATCACCGGTTGTGCTTCGACCCTGTCGGCAAGCGAGGGCGTCAGCGCCATGGATGCGATCCTCGATACGCCGCTGATCCGGTGCGATCAGGCACCATGGACGCTGTGGGGCGTTTCGCTGGCAGGATACAATTTCATCATCTCGGTGGCCTCGGGCGTCTGCGCGCTCGCGCTGCTGGCACGCAAATGGAAGGCGCAATGAAAGACCATATCGAACGCATGATCCGGGTCGACCAGGCGGGCGAATTCGGCGCGACGCGCATCTACGCGGGCCAGCTCGCCGTGATGGGCGACCGCGCACCGCATTCGGGCGAGATCGCGGCGATGGCACGGCAGGAAGACGAGCATCACGATGCCTTCAATGCGCTGATGGCCGAACGCGGCGTGCGCCCGACCGCGCTGCACCCCTTCTGGAACGTGGCAGGCTACGCGCTCGGCGCCGCGACCGCGCTGATCGGTCCGAAGGCCGCGATGGCGTGCACCGCCGCGGTGGAGACAGAGATCGACAATCATTACTCCAAGCAGCTCGATGCCTTGCAGGAAGCCGACGAGGAGCCCGAACTGCAGGGCATGATCGAGAAATTCCGCGAGGAAGAGCGCGAGCATCACGATGCCGCCATCGCCGCCGGGGCCGAGGAAACGCCCGGTTACCCGCTGCTGTCCGCCGCGATCCGGCTGGGTTGCCGCGCCGCGATCCGCATCAGCGAGCGCGTCTGATCGCAACCGATTGAAGCGAACCGGCCTGCGCGGCCGACCGCTTCAGTCATGGTTCAGCCATTTGCGCCGCTTATGCTAGGCGCAGATACCAGTTTTTGTTCGAATAGCCGCAGGGGCCTGCCATGAAGATTTTCCCGACCGCCACCGCCGCCGTCCTGCTCGCGCTTGGAATGGGTACGCCCGCCCTCGCGCAGAGCGAAGGGGGGGACCGGGTCAACATGGTCATCGCCTATGATGAGGACGACTGCCCCGAGAAGACCGCCGATAACGAGATCGTGGTCTGCCAGATCGTGGTCGAGGCGGAACGCTACCGTATCCCGACTCCGCTTCGGTACAGCGACGATCCGGAGAACACGGCCTGGGCCCAGCGCGTCGAAGCCTTCCGTTTCATCGGCGATTTCGGCGCGATGAGCTGCTCGCCCACGGGCGCAGCGGGCTTCACCGGCTGCACCCAGAAGATGATCGACGCGGCCTACGAAGCGCGCGAGGGCGGCTCTGCCGTGCGGTTCGGCCAGCTGATTGCCGAAGCGCGCGCGGAACGCCTCTCGATGATCGACGAGGATGCCGCTGCCGAGCAGGAGCGTGTCGAGATGATCGAGCGCGAATATAACGAGCGTCTGGAGCGCGAGCGCGAGGCGGAGGTGGCTGCCGAGCCGCTGCCCGAGCCCGAGAGCAGCGCCGAGATCGGCGGCGACGACTAGGCGTCGCACCCCGTTTTGCGTAAAGGCCGGTGCATGGCCCGAGCGCAGGATACCGCCCCGCAAAAGATTGCAATCGTCTTCGGCACGAGGCCGGAGGCGATCAAGCTCTTCCCGCTGATTCACCTGCTGAAGGGCGATCCACGGTTCGAACCCGTCGTGATCGTGACCGGCCAGCATCGCGGCATGCTGGACCAAGTGCTCGACATTGCGCGGATCGTGCCCGATCACGATCTTGCCGTAATGCAGCCGGGCCAGACGCTCGACGCGCTGACCGCGCGGCTGCTGACCGGGATCGGCGAAACGCTCGATGCCGAAACGCCGGACTGGGTGGTGGTGCAGGGCGATACCGCCAGCGCCATGTGCGGCGCGCTCGCCGCGTTCTATCGCAAGGTGCCTATCGCCCATGTCGAGGCGGGGCTGCGCAGCGGGGATATCCATCATCCCTGGCCCGAAGAGGTCAACCGCAAGATCATCGGCACCATGGCCGCGCTGCATTGTGCGCCGCCCACGACCTCTGCCGAGGCGCTGCTGCGCGAGAATGTCGATCCTGCCGCAGTCCGTGTCACCGGCAACACGGTGGTCGATGCGCTGCACTGGGTGCTGGCCGCGATCGGGGAACAGCCCGCTCTCGCCGCCGATCTGCACGCCGCCGCCGCGCCCTTTTCCGGCAAGCGCATCATCGGGGTGACGAGCCACCGCCGCGAGAATTTCGGCGACGGGATGCGCGCGATTGCGGGGGCGATCCGGCGGATCGCCGCGCGCCAGGATACCGCGGTGCTGTTCCCCGTGCATCTCAATCCCAACGTGCGCGAGATCATGCAGGCAGAGCTTGCGGGACTGGATAATGTCGCGCTGCTCGAACCGCTGGACTACCCCAACTTCGCCGCGCTGATGCAGGCCAGCACGCTGATGCTGACCGACAGCGGCGGCGTGCAGGAAGAGGCGCCCGCGCTTGGCAAGCCGGTGCTGGTGATGCGCGAGACGACCGAGCGGCCCGAAGGCGTCGAGGCGGGCACCGCGAAGCTGGTCGGCACCGATCCCGACGCGATCGTGCGCCAGGTTGGCCGCCTGCTGGATGATGAGGCCGCCTATGCCGCGATGGCACAGGCGCATAATCCCTTCGGCGACGGCGAATCGTCGCAGCGCATCGCGGACCTGATGGCGGAGCGCTAGTCGATGCCGTGGTAGCGCCTGAACCAGTCCACGAAGCGCGGGAAGCCTTCGTCGGCGGTGGTCTCCGGCGCGAAGCCATGGTCGCGCGCAATCGCGCCGATATCCGCGAAGGTGCGCGGCACGTCGCCCTTCTGCATGCCCATCATCTCGATTCGGGCCTTGCGCCCGCACGCCTGTTCGATGATCCCGATCACGCGCATCAGGTCTTCGGGCCGATTGTTGCCGATATTGTAGATCGCATGCGGGGCCACGCTGCCGCCCGGTTTGGCGGTACCGTCATCTGCCGGCGCCGCGTCGAGGCAGGCGATCACGCCGCGCACGATATCGTCGATGAAGGTGAAGTCGCGGCTCATCTTTCCGTGGTTGAACACCGGAATCGGATCGCCGTTGAGGATCTTCGAGGTGAAAATCCACGGCATCATGTCGGGCCGCCCCCATGGTCCATAGACGGTGAAGAAGCGCAGCCCGGTCTGCGGCAGGCGGTAGAGATGCGCGTAGCTTTCGCTCATCAGCTCGTCCGCCTTCTTGGTCGCGGCGTAGAGCGAATAGGGGTGATCCACCCGATCCTCGACCGAGAACGGCGCCTTGTCGTTGCCGCCATAGACCGAACTTGAGCTGGCATAGACGAGGTGCTCGGCGCTGCGTTCGCGCGCGAGCTCCAGAATGTTGAGATGGCCGGTGAGGTTGGAGCGGGCGTAGGCACGCGGGTTCTCCAGCGAATAGCGCACGCCTGCCTGCGCGCCGAGGTGCACGATGCGGGTGAAGCTCTCCCCCTCCAGCACGCGTTCCAGCGCCGCCTCGTCCGCGAAATCGCATTCGATGAAGCGGAAGGCATCGCCCGCCTTCGCGGTAACGCGCGCCACCCGGTCCCGCTTGAGGCTGACGGGGTAGTAATCGTTGAGATTGTCGATCCCGATCACCCGGTCGCCGCGCGCGCACAGCGCTTCGGCCAGGGCCGCCCCGATGAAGCCTGCCGCTCCGGTAACCAGTATATCCACGCAATGCTCCCCTTCGAGCGAGGCCCCTAGCAGGCGGGCCGTTACCATAAATTTTACCGCACTCGTGCAAAAGCCAGTCCCGCATGATTTACGCGAAAAGGGCTTCGGCAAGCGCATGACGAATGACAGATGCACGGTCGCCGTGGTGGGCCTGGGCTATATCGGCCTGCCGACCGCCGCCATCATAGCCCGTAGCGGCTGCGAAGTGACCGGCGTGGATACCTCCGAAGCCGTTGTGGAGACGATCAACCGGGGCGATATCCATATCGAGGAAGTCGATCTGGACGGTCTGGTGCAGGCCGTGGTCTCGCGCGGGACGCTGAAGGCCAGCACGCAGATGCCCGAAGCCGACGTTTACGTGATCGCGGTGCCCACGCCCTTCAAGCGCGACAGCGCACACGAGCCCGATACGGCCTACGTGATGGCGGCGGCGGACGCGATCGCTCCCGTGCTCAAGCCCGGCGCGCTGGTGATCGTCGAATCGACCTGCCCGGTGGGCACGACCGACGCCGTGCGTGACCGGCTGGCGGAGAAGCGGAGCGATCTGGCCATGCCCGGCATCGCGTCCGCCACCCCGGATATCGCCATCGCCTATTGTCCCGAGCGCGTGCTGCCTGGCCGTATCCTCGAAGAACTGGTCCATAACGACCGTTCGGTCGGCGGGATCACGCCGCGCTGCGCACGCAAGGCGCTCGCCTTCTACAAGCGCTTCGTGCGCGGCGAATGCGTGACCACCGAAGCGCGCGCGGCGGAAATGACCAAGCTGGTCGAAAACGCCTTCCGCGACGTGAACATCGCCTTTGCCAACGAGCTGTCGATGATTGCCGACCGTCAGGGGCTGGACGTGTGGGAGGTGATCCGCCTCGCCAACCGGCACCCGCGCGTGAACATCCTCCAGCCCGGGCCCGGCGTCGGCGGCCACTGCATCGCGGTGGACCCGTGGTTCATCGTGCACGGCGCGCCCGAAGATTCGCGCGTGATCCGCACCGCGCGCGAGGTGAACGATGCGAAGATGCACCATGTGCTGGAGCAGGCCACCGCGCTGATCGACGACAGCCCGGAGGCGCAGGTCGCCTGCCTCGGCCTGGCCTTCAAGGCCAATATCGACGATTTCCGCGAGAGCCCGGCGCGCTTCATCGCCGCCCGCCTTGCGCGCAAGTTCGGCGGGCGGGTCAATATCGTCGAGCCTTACGCAAAGGAACTGCCGGTCGAATTCGGCGATACGGGTGCGAGCCTTGTCGACATCGACACCGCGCTGGAGACGTGCGGCATCCTGATCGTGCTGGTGGACCACGACCTGTTCCGCTCCATCCCCGCCGAAGAGCGGCGCGATGCGATGGTCTACGACACGCGCGGCATCTGGGTGGGTGACCATCTACCCGGGCGTTACACACCATCATTGCGCATGGCTGGTTGAGCAAGTTATGCTTTAGGAAAAACGCTTGTCGGGCGCCCTAAGGAACGGTCCAATGTCTAGGGGGCCTGCTTCAGTGCACCCCGCCATGGCCTCAAGAAATATCATCGTGCGCCCAGTCGGAACGCAATAACCTTGATTGTTCTGATAACGATTGCCAAATCTAGCCAGAAAGAAAAATTTTTAATATAAAAAAAATCGTATTGTAGCTTTTCCAGAACCTCCTTTGAACTTGTTACATGACCCTGTTGGACTTGTGCCCATCCAGTAATTCCCGGGCGAACAATGTGCCTGTAGGGATAGAAGTCAAGCGTGTTGGTGTACCACTCCGAAAGATGAATGGTCTCTGGTCTCGGGCCAATAAGGCTCATTTCTCCTCTTAAAACGTTAATGAGCTGCGGCATCTCATCAATTCGCGACGCGCGCAGAACCTTCCCTAGATTTGTGATACGAGAGTCGCCATCTTTGGTGATATCGTCTTCGATGCATTTGCTAGGCGGACGGTGCCGCATCGTGCGCAACTTCAAAATCGTAAATGGCTGTCCTTTGAAACCAACGCGGCTTTGGCGGAAGATGGCAGGACCCGGGCTCTCAAGGCGGATCAGGCCACATACCAAAAGCAGGAGAGGCCAAGCAATAAGCAAAAAAACCAATGCGAACGCGCGATCGAATGCATCTTTTACAAAGGAGTAGGATGGGTTGGGGGCCAGCATACCGAAGCTATTCTCACTGAGATGTTCGACCTGCACTTTCCCGGTGAGAGACTCGCTGAATTGCTTAACATGATAGATAGGGGTGCCGCACAAAGCAGCTCTCGCGATAGCCTGTTCCCAGTCCGAAGGCAGGTCCACGCGAAGATCGGCAACAATTGCCAAGTGGTAGAGCTCAATCTCACTCGGATGGGAACACATCTTGAAGGTTAGCCCAGGGAGCTCGTTGATAAGAGCGTTAACTTTGGGTGAAGGGATCAAAAGTAGCGGACGCTCATCGACCCTTCGGTTCACTACGTTCATCGCAAGTGCCAGCACCAAACCGCACGTGGCTCCAGCGAGAAGCACGGACACGCTATACTCGATCCTCAAAACAATGATCGCGATCATCGCGATCGCCCATCCCACAACGAATGATGGCAGCACAAAGGCAATCCGCCGTGCGCCTGGGTACAATCTGAACTTCCTAAAAGCCAGCATACCAATAACATTTGAGAATGCCGCAATTGCCATCGAATTGATCAGGTGGATTGCCAATTCCCCTGTCTCGAATCTTGTGATCCAAAATAGAATTTGTATCATTGCGGTGAACAATAATACAAAGGGAATTTGGAATCGGTACTTCTCTAGGAAGCGCTTGCTCGCAATAGAATTTTGGTCGGCGTAGTCGATAGCTTGAATATTAGACGTTTCAGTCATGTGAAATTGTCATATCCAAAATGCGTAAGCCCCTTGCGTCGAGCCACTATAGCTAATTCGAAATCAGCCTAACGAAACTTTAGGTTTCGACTGTTAAAAACATCTCACATCCGGGGAACGGTCTCACGGGCTGAGCCTGTCAGCATGATCGGGCGATATCCCCAATCACGCGATACGGCCGCTTTTCGCTGTATATCTACGCCAGACTACCAGCCTTTCGCAAGCATCTTGCGCGTTCCGGAGCCAGTGAGCGTTCAAACACTCGCTTCGCAGCTGGCCGTTGAACGCTCCGATTCAGGCATTTTCTGCGGTTTGCTACGGCGGAAGATCTCGGCTACCGGCGTCCTATCTTCGCCCTAGCTAGGTCACAAAACGCATTCTGCGTGTCCATGTACGTCGATGCGTTCACCCCGCCACTTCTCGCCCAACCACGAAAATCAGCGGCGAGAAACTCTATCCGCACGATGTCCAGATCGCAGGCGCCCGGGCACTATTTAAACAATGGTCTGATTTGGGATTTGGGAATGGAAACCCGCCTTTCCCTCGTCAGGTGTTCAATCAAAACCCATGCGCGTTCCCCGGGAGCAAGACGCTCAATTGTTCCGACGAAACCCGCAAATGCTCCGTCCGTAACTTCCACAGCGTCCCCGGCATCGGTTACTTCTGGATGCGAAAGGACGTTCTCGTCATTGCACCTCCGCCTCAAGCCATCAACGAGGTCAGGCGGGACTCTGACTGGGGTCGAATTGGCGCAGACCAGCCTTGCAACGCCTAGCGTAGACCGGATTGCCCGCCACGGCGCTGACGTATGCCGACCGCCAATGAAAAAGTAACCCGAAAAATAAGGGCGCGTCGCGCTCACCAGCGCTGACCCTCTCCGCTGAGTATATCGCTCCAAAGGCATAAAGGTTTCAAAACTTTGCTGCATTAAGCTTTTGATCGCGGCGTGGGCGCGATTTGGTTTGGCCAAGGCCAAATACCACTCAATGGTCGGGGCCCAAGCTCTCTCGGCTCTCTCTGACTGGTTAGTTAACATAGACATTCAGCATTCCATTTTGAGGCTTAAGGGTGAGATGGAGGCGCGGGAAACTGCGCACCCCCACAGCAGGCGGCTCTTGCAAAAGCCTCGCGATTCGCTACCGTTCAATTGTGAACGTTGCAAGCGCGGCGTTGCCATCGGGGTTGAGAGCGGGGCGTGTGCGGCGCATCCCGTGCGGCAGCCTGCGCGGCCAACACCTCGAGTAATGGCTACACGAAAATCCCAATTGAGCGAAGAAGCGCGGTTTCGCATTCTCAGGTTGCTCGATCACAACCCCAATCTCTCGCAACGGGAATTGGCCAGGGGGGCTGGAGTGAGTGTCGGCACAGCGCACTATGTTTTGAATGCGCTCATCGAGCGGGGCATGGTGAAGATCGCTCGCTTCCGGGCGTCTGACGACAAGCGACGCTATGCCTATGTCCTAACGCCCAAGGGGGCGTCAGCAAAGGCAGCCATCATGCAGCAGTTCCTTGCGCGAAAAGTCGAAGAACACGAGGCGCTCCGACGCGAAATTGATCTTTTGCAGCGCGAACTTCGTCAGCAAGAGGGTGGCAGTGGCAAGCCGACCATTAATGTAATGGCTTCAAGGAAAACTCGATGACACCCGTTAGAATCATGCATATCGGCTCAGTCGACCGCTGTCTTCTCGTCTCGGGCGCGCGCAAGGACGGATCATGAGATGAAGATCTTCGTTACCGGCGGGGCAGGCTATATCGGGAGCCATGCGGTTCTCGAACTTTTGCGGGCAGGTCAAGAGGTCTGCTCCTATGATAACTATTGCAACAGCTCGCCCGAAGCGCTTCGCCGCGTAAGGCGGCTTGCCAACGCCGATCTGAGCGAGATCCAGGGTGATGTCCGCGATCGGGCCCAGTTGCTTCAGGCCATGGAAGGGTTTTTGCCCAATGCGGTCATCCACTTTGCGGGACTAAAAGCGGTCGGTAAATCAGCGAAAAAGCCGCTGAGTTATTACGATACCAATGTTGTCGGCACGCTGCGCCTGCTCGAGGCGATGGATGGAGTGGGCTGCCAACGGATCATCTTTTCTTCCTCCGCGACCGTCTATGGCGATCCACAATACCTTCCTTTTGACGAGGATCATCCCCTCGCGCCGGTCAACACCTATGGGCGCACCAAACTGGTGGCCGAGCAAGCTATTGCTGACTGGTGCAAGGCTTCAGGTCGCGGCTCGGCGGGGCTGCTGCGTTATTTCAACCCTGTTGGCGCGCATGCATCGGGCGAGATTGGCGAGGATCCCAACGGAGTCCCTGACAATTTGATGCCTTTTATAGCGCAAGTAGCTGTCGCAAAGCGCTCCTGCCTCCAGGTATTCGGAAACGATTATGACACCCGCGATGGAACCGGAGAGCGCGACTACGTCCACGTTGTCGATCTTGCCCGGGCGCATGTCGCAGCGCTGGATTTCGCAAATTCGCATGCAGGCTGCGAAGCGTTTAATATCGGTACGGGTACGGCTTGTTCGGTCCTGGACATGGCGCGAGGCTTCGAGGAGGCCTGCGGCAGAAATATCCCGGTTGAGTTTGTGGCGCGGCGCGAGGGCGACGTTGCTTGTTCTTATGCTGATGCGTCGAAGGCCCATCGGGCCTTGGGGTGGCGGGCGAAGCGCGATCTTAAGGACATGTGCGCAACGACATGGGCCTGGCAGTCGCGCAATCCGGAGGGCTACCGGTGAGCGGGCGTACAAATACACGTGAGTTTGCGTTATCGGGGGTATGGGAGCGGGCCGCGATTTTAATCTGCCAGCGCTAACATTCAAATCGACGGATGCTCGTTCGCACTATGGCCTGGCAAGCTTGAGGGCGCCTCGGGATATTCATCATAATTTACGAAACGCGCTTAAAAAGCAAAAAGTTAAGCATCTCAGGAAACCTAGATGCTAGCCGGATCTACATTTTTTACGACCGGTGCAACCGGTTCATTTGGTAATACATTTGTTCCGATGACCCTTGCCAAATAGAATTCCAAAAGATCATCGTTTTCTCTCGCGACGACATTAAACAGTGAGAAATGGCGGAGCTGTTTGACGGCGAAAGTGGTGTTCGTTTTGTTCCTCGTCAGCGCCTATGGCACAGATTTAAGGTTGTAAGTTAAGGAGGGTTTGGGCTTCGTCGCAGTGACGAAGGAGCGAAGATGAAGCCCAACCCCTCGCGCTTTGCGGGAAGCCCGAGGAAAAGGTTTAAAAAAGATGATTTCCAAAAAAATTCTGGTGACTGGAGCTGATGGCTTCATCGGATCCCATCTGACTGAGGCCCTAGTTCGCGCGGGATACGAGACACGCGCTTTTGTAATGTATAACTCGCTGAACTCCTGGGGCTGGCTGGACCGCCCCGCCGAAGACGTGAAAGGCCATTTCGAAGTGGTGGCCGGAGACATCCGCGATCCGCACGGCGTGGCCAATGCCATGGAGGGCTGCGACGCGGTGCTACACTTGGCGGCATTGATCGCCATTCCCTTCAGCTACCATTCGCCGGACAGCTACGTGGCGACCAACGTCACCGGCACGCTGAACGTGTTGCAGGCGGCTCGTCGTCTGGGCACCGAGCGGGTGATCTCCACCTCGACCTCAGAAACCTACGGCACGGCTCAATTCGTGCCGATCACCGAGGAGCACCCGCTCAACGGCCAGTCGCCCTATGCCGCCACAAAGGTGGCTGCGGACCAGCTGGCGCTGTCCTTCCAGAAAAGTTTCGGCACGCCGGTGGCGGTACTGCGCCCGTTCAACACCTATGGGCCCCGCCAGTCCGCACGCGCGGTGATCCCGACGATAATAAGCCAGATCGCCGCCGGAGCACGCAAAATCAAACTCGGCGCCCTCAGCCCGACGCGCGACTTCACCTTTGTGCACGACACCGCGAAGGGTTTCATCAAGGCGCTGGAATGCGACGCCTGCGTCGGCGAGGCCACCAATATCGGGTCGGATTTCGAGATTTCCATCAAGGATACTGTTGCGCTGATCGCGGAGGTCATGGGCGTCGAGATCGAGATCGTGTCCGACGAGGAACGGTTTCGCCCCGCCGACAGCGAGGTGGAACGTCTCTACGCCGGCGTCGACAAGGCACGCCGCCTGTTCGGCTGGGCACCGGAGCACGGCGGGCCTGACGGGTTTGCCAAGGGCATTGCCACGACCGCCGAGTGGTTCCAGGACCCAACCAACCTGGCGGCCTACAAGGCCGGCCAATACAATGTTTGAGATCCTATGACAGACACTGCGAAATTCAAGGCTCTTGCAATAGACATCACGACGCGCGTGCATGGCACTCTCGGCGCGTCCGACGGCTTCATACCGCTGCACGAACCCGAGTTCCTTGGTGAGGAAGAGGCGTTGGTGCTCGACTGCATCCGCACCGGCTGGGTCTCTTCGGTGGGACCATATGTCGACCGTTTCGAGGCAGAGGTTTCGGCAGCCTGCGGCACTGGGCATGGCGTCGCGGTAGTCAACGGCACCGCCGCGCTGGAGGTGGCGCTGCGAGTCGTAGGGGTAATGCCTGGCGACGAGGTGCTGATGCCCTCGCTGACCTTCATCGCCACGGCCAATGCCGCACATCATCTTGGTGCAGTCCCGCATTTTGTCGACGCAGAGGCACGCACGCTGGGGCTGGACCCGGTGGCGCTGCGGGCACATCTGGACCGGATCGCGGACCGCCGTGACGGGGTGACTGTCAACGCGCTGACGGGGCGGCGGCTGGCTGCGGTGGTGCCGATGCACGTCTTTGGCCACCCGGTGGACATGGATGCGCTGGCAGAGGTGGCGCGCGATTTCGACATCGCGCTGGTCGAGGACGCGGCGGAATCGCTGGGCAGCCGGGCGGGGGACCGTTCCTGCGGGAGCCTTGGCCGGGTGGCGGCGCTGAGCTTCAACGGTAACAAGATCCTGACCACCGGCGGTGGAGGCGCGGTGGTTACCGACGACCCCGACCTGGCATCGCGCGCCAAGCACCTGACCACCACGGCCAAGGTGCCGCACAAGTGGGCGTTTTATCACGACGAGATTGGCTACAACTACCGCATGCCGAACCTCAACGCCGCGCTCGGCGTAGCGCAGCTGGCGCAGCTCGGCATCCGCCTAACGCAGAAACGCGCGCTGGCGCAGCGCTACATCGACTCTTTTGTCGGGTCGGAGGGGGTCGCGGTTTTTGTCGAGCGGCCCGGCACCACGGCGAACTACTGGCTGAACACGCTGGTGCTGTCGCCCGAGATGGCCGCCGCGCGCGACACGGTGCTGGATGTGCTCGAGGCCGCTGGGCTGATGGCCCGTCCTGTCTGGGAGCCGCTGCACACGCTGGCGATCTACGCCGACTGCCCGCGCGCCGACCTGCCGGTCACCGCCGACCTTGCAGCGCGTATAGTCAACGTGCCCTCCTCGGCCAAGCTCGCGGGGAACCGGGCATGAACGACGCACCGAGGGTCCTCTACTTCGGCCGCGCGGGCTGTCCGCGCAGCGACGCCGCGCTGGCCTATCTCGACGCCCTGAGGCTCCGGACGCAAGTCGTGATCTCGCAGGCGGCCGGGGCTGCCTTGCCCGCATGGGTCTACGACTGGCGCGGCGACTGGATCTTTTGCTTTCGTAGTTACTACATCCTGCCGCAGCCGGTGATCGATGCCGCCGCGCACGGGGCGATCAACTTCCATCCGGCGCCGTCGAATTTTCGCGGGCGCGGCTGCCTGAACTTCGCCCTCTACGAGGACGCCCCGGAGTATGGCGTCACCACGCACATGATCGAGGCAAAGGTGGACAGCGGCGCGATCCTGCGCTGCGACCGTTTCCCGATCCTGCCCGGCGACGGGGTGGACAGCCTGCTTCAGCGCACGCATCATCATCTGCTTAGCGCCTTCTACGACATCGTCGGCGGGATCGCCCGCAGAGGGCGGGCCCATGTCGACGCTCTGTTGCAGGGCTGCGACGAAACCTGGTCCGGACCGCTTTACAAGCTGTCGCAGCTCAACGCCTTGCAGGTCCTCGATGCGGGCGCTAGCGCCGAGGAGATGGCCCGCGTCATCCGCGCCACCCATACCGCCGCTTTTCCCACGCAGCTCGCGCTGCACGGGCAGCGCTTCGACCTGAACCGGAGGCCACGTCCATGAGCATGAGCGACCCGCGTCGGCGCCTGTGTTTTCTGCTGGACGCTGCCGGAGCGGCCCATGCCGATTACCGCGCGGGTGGACAGCGGTTCCGCGAGGCGCAGCGCCTGTATGCGGTGAACACCCGCATCGAGGCGCTGCTGCTGGAGCAAGGCGATGTCTGGCCGGAGGCCGACTGGCCGCACGTGGGCGCCCTGTTGCAGCACCTGCAGGTCTGGCGCCTGCTCTGGGAAGACACCCGGGCCCGTGAGACCCCCGCCGTCTCCGACGTGTTCGCCTTTGCCAGTACCTTCACTTTTCCGCGCGACGCCGTGGCCGCGCTCTGCCCTGTCCCGGTCCAGCCTGTCGAGACGAGAGACACCATGCCTACTTCCAGCACCGAAAAGACCCTAATCATCGCCGAAGCGGGTGTGAACCATAACGGTGACATGGACGTTGCGCGCCGGCTGATCGATGCGGCCGCCGAAGCGGGGGCCGATCTGGTGAAGTTCCAAACCTTCACCGCCGCGACCCTTGCCTCTGCCTCGGCGCGCAAGGCCAGCTACCAGACCCGCAACGAGGGCACCTCAGGGGATGCCGACGATGGCCAGTTCGCCATGCTAAAGCGGCTGGAGCTGCCGCGCGAGGAGCATGCCATGCTGATCGAGCATTGCGCGGCGCGGGGCATCGGCTTCTTCTCCACCGGCTTCGATCTCGACAGCCTCGATTTCCTGAACGGGCTGGGCTTTGCGCAGTTCAAGGTGCCTTCGGGCGAGATCACCAACCTGCCGTACCTACGTCGCGTCGCGGGGTTCGGCAAGGACATCATCCTGTCCACCGGCATGGCCTCCATGGGCGACATCGAAGCGGCGATCGATGCGATCGAGGCGGCGGGCCTGCCGCGCAAACGCGTCACCGTGTTGCATTGCACCACCGAATATCCCGCTCCCTTCGATGAGGTGAACTTGCATGCGATGAACACCATTGGGCGGGCCTTCGGGGTGCGGGTGGGCTATTCCGACCACACGCAGGGCATTGAGGTCTCGCTGGCCGCCGTCGCGCTGGGGGCTAGGGTGATCGAGAAGCATTTCACCCTCAACCGCAGCCTGCCGGGGCCGGACCATGCCGCCAGCCTCGAGCCCGGCGAACTGGCTGCGCTGGTGCGCGGCATCCGCCGCATCGAGCAGGCGCTGGGGCGGCCGGTGAAGCGCGGCACCGCGTCCGAGGCGGCCAATATCGCCGTGGCGCGCAAATCCATCGTCGCCGCCCGCCCCATCGCCGCCGGAGAGTTCTTCTCCGACGCGAACCTGACAGCGAAACGCCCCGGCACGGGGATGTCGCCGATGCGCTGGGACGAGGTCATCGGGCGCGCCGCGCCACGCGATTTTGCCGCCGACGAGGAGATTTACCTGTGAGGCGGGTCTGCGTCGTCACTGGGTCGCGCGCCGAATACGGGCTGCTGCGCTGGGTCATGCAGGGGTTGCAGGACTCGAAGCGCTGTCGGTTGCAGACCGTGGTGACGGGCATGCATCTGTCGCCGGAGTTCGGCTCGACTTGGCAGGCGATCGTGGACGACGGCTTTGCTATCGACTGGAAGGTCGACATGCTGCTTGGGTCGGACAGCGCCGTGGGAGTCACGAAATCCATGGGGCTTGCGACCATCGGCTTCGCCGATGCCTTTGCTCATCTGGCGCCCGATCTGGTGGTGATCCTCGGCGACCGCTTCGAGATCCTGGCGGCGGCCTCCGCGGCGCTCATCGCGGGCATTCCCATGGCGCATCTGCACGGCGGCGAGGTGACCGAGGGTGCCTATGACGACGCCATCCGGCACGCGCTGACCAAGATGGCGCATCTGCATTTCACCGCCGCCGAACCCTATCGAGCCCGGGTCATCCAAATGGGCGAAGACCCGGCGCGGGTCTGGTGCGTGGGGGGCTTCGGCCTCGACGGAGTGCAGAAGCTTGACCGCATGACGCGACCCGAGCTGGAGGAGAGCCTCGGCCTCTCGCTGGGCGAACAGGCGCTGATGGTCACCTTCCACCCGGAGACCGCCAGCGGCGCCGCGCCGCGCACGCAGATGGCCGAATTGCTGGCCGCGCTCGAGGAGTCGTTGGCGCAGCTGATATTTACTATGCCCAATGCGGACAACGAGGGCCGCGCGCTATTCGGGATGATCGAGGATTTCGTCGCCCGCCATCCGGGGCGGGCCTGTGTCCATACCTCGCTTGGCCAGCGGCGCTATCTGTCGGCGCTGGCGGAGGTCGACGCGGTGGTGGGCAATTCCTCCTCCGGGCTGCTGGAGGTGCCGGCCTTCGGCAAGGGCACGGTAAACATCGGGGCGCGTCAGGACGGACGGCTGCGCGCCGCCAGCGTGGTGGATTGCGCCGCCGAGCGTGGCGCAATCGCGCAGGCCATCTCGGAGGTGCTGACGCCGGAATTTCGCGCGGCCATCAAAGGCCAGGCGAACCCCTATGGCGACGGGGGGGCTAGCGCCCGCACTGTCGCGGCCATCGAGGACTGGCTCGGGGCAGGCGCCGCGCCCGGACCGAAATACTTCCACGACCTGCCCGCAACAGAGTGCTTCTCATGACAGGTACGGATAGCCGCTGGCGCCGCGCGCTGATCTCACCCGAGGCGACGCTGGCCGAGGCCATCGAGAACATCAACACCGTAGCGATCAAGCTGGCGCTCTGCGTCGATGCCGAGGGGCGGCTGATCGGGTCGGTGACCGACGGCGATCTGCGTCGCGGCCTGCTGCGGGGCGTGACAATGCAGGACCCTGTGCGCGAAATCGCCAACCCCAATCCGCTGGTGGTGCCCGAAGGCGCCGACCGCGACATGGTCCGCGCCATCATGCAGGTCAACAAGGTGCTTCAGGTGCCAGTGGTGGACGCAGCGGGTTGCGTGGTGGGCCTGCACCTATGGGACGCATTCGACGCCGTGCCCAGCCACGACCACACCATGGTCATCATGGCGGGCGGCAAGGGGACGCGGCTGCGCCCCCACACCGAGAATTGTCCGAAGCCGATGCTGCCCGTCGCGGGCAAGCCGATGCTCCAACACATCATCGAGCGCGCGAAATCGCAGGGGTTCGGCCGCTTCGTGCTTTCTTTGAACTATCTAGGCCGGATGATCCGCGACCATTTCGGCGACGGGTCTGCTTATGGCGCAACAATCGCCTATGTCGAGGAAAACGAACCGCTGGGCACTGCGGGCGCCCTGTCGCTTCTCCAGCCGCGCCCCGAAAGCGCCTTTGTTGTCACCAATGGCGATGTCCTGACCGACATCGATTACCGCGAACTAATCGAATTCCGCGAGCGGCACAATGCGCATGGCGTTATGGCGGTGCGAATATATGAATGGACCAATCCCTACGGCGTGGTGCAGATGGAAGGCGTGAACATCATCGGCTTTGCTGAGAAGCCTGTGTCGCGCAGCCATATCAACGCCGGGGTCTATGCCTTTTCGCCAGCCGTTCTGGACCATCTCGTGCGGAACCGCCATTGCGACATGCCCACGCTCTTTGACCGGCTTCGCGAGGCGAAACACCGCACCGTGGCCTATCCGATGCATGAGCCATGGCTCGACGTGGGCCGCCCAGACGATCTGGAACGCGCCAATGCGACGCTTGGGGCGGGCACTGATGACGCGGAGGACAGGGAATGATCCGCCGCGCCCTCGTGGCGGGTTTGGGCAGCATCGGGCGGCGGCACTTGGGTCTGCTACGCGCAGCGCTGCCGGAGGCCGACATTCGTGTGCTGCGCCATTCCGGCTGTAACGAGGCGATAGAGTATGCCAACGGCTGTTTCTCGCGGCTGGAAGAGGCCTGTGCCTTTGCACCCGAACTAGCGGTGATTGCCAGCCCAGCCCCTTTTCACATAGCCACCGCGACCGCTCTGGCCGAAACGGGCGCGCATCTTCTTGTGGAAAAGCCCGTCTCTGACAGCTGCGCGGGCGTGTCGGAGTTGATCGAGCTTTGCGCCGCGCGCGGGCAGCTGTTCCAGGTAGGTTACAACCTGCGTTTCCTCGAAACGTTGCAGTGCTTCCGCACCGAAATCGCGGCTGGGCGTATCGGCACGGTGCACGCGGTGCGCTGCGAGATTGGGCAGTACTTGCCCGCCTGGCGGCCCGACGCTGATTATCGCACAACCGTTTCGGCGCAAAAGGCGCTGGGGGGCGGAGTGCTGCTCGAACTGAGCCACGAGCTCGACATGCTGCGCTGGGTCTTTGGCGAGGTGGACTGGCTCTCTGTCTGGATCGGGCGGCAGAGTGCGCTGGAGATCGACGTCGAAGACAGCGCCATGCTCCAGCTCGGGTTTACCAGCGGGCCGGTAGCGCAGCTCGGCATGGATTTCCTGCGCCGCGACACAACGCGGACCTGCACCGCCCTAGGTGCCGAGGGCAGCTTGCGCTGGGATGCAGTGGCAGGGCGGGTCGATCATTTCGATCCGGAGGCGGGCCGCTGGACGGAGGTGACGCAAGTCACCCCCGAACGCGACGCAAGCTACCGCGCCCAGATTGCGGCCTTGCTCGCGGCCATCGCAGAGGGCCCGGGACAGCCGGCCCACCCCACCGCCCAACATCAAATTGCAGCGAGGGGCGCCGACGGGCTGGCCGTCATGCTGCTGGTCGAGGCCGCACGCCGCTCGGATGCTAAGCGGGGCCTGCGCATTCAGATGGGAGAGGCCGCATGAGTGGCATGAGTGACACGCTGACCGCGTTCATCTTTGCCCGTGGCGGGTCCAAAGGGCTGCCAGGCAAGAACATCAAGCCGCTGGCGGGCAAACCGCTGATCGGCTGGGCCATCGAGGCGGCACTGGCGGTGCCCGAGATCGGGCGCGTCGTGGTCTCGACCGACGATGTCGACATTGTCCGCGTAGGACGCGCCTGCGGTGCCGAGGTGCCCTTCCTGCGCCCCGACAGCCTCGCCAGCGACACCGCCTCCGAGCTGGATGCATGGCGGCACGCGCTTGAAACCCTGCGCGACATCGAAGGCGCGCTGCCCGATCCGTTCATATCGGTGCCCGCCACCGCACCGCTGCGCAAGCCAGAGGACATATCCGCCTGCCTGGATTGCTACCGGGCAGGTGGGGCGGACATCGTAATCACGGCGACGCAAGCGCACCGCAACCCGTGGTTCAACATGGTGACGGCGGTTGCCGACGGCACGGTTGCGCTGGTCAACAACCCCGATGGCGCGGTGACGCGTCGTCAGGACGCACCCGAGCTGATGGATGTGACCACCGTGGCCTACGTCGCCGATCCGCGCTTCCTACTCGCCGGGGGCAAGCTGTTCTCGGGACGGGTCAAGGCTGTGCAGGTACCCGTTGAACGCGCCATCGACATCGACAGTGCGCATGATTTCGCCGTCGCGGAATTCCTGATGACCAAGCGGCTGGAGGCCGAGGCATGAGAGACCTTAGTTCCTTGATGGACATGACCGGCCGTCGGGTGCTGATCACCGGTGGCGCGGGACACCTTGGTCGCACCATGGCCGACAGCCTCGCGGAACTAGGGGCTGAGGTGCTGCTAGTGGACGTGGCGGGCGCGCCGACGCAGGTCGTGGCTGACGAGATCGCCGAACGGCGCGGCACCACCGTCACCGCATTGGACTGCGACCTCGAAGACGCCGACGCCCGCACGGCGCTGGCTGGCCGCGTTGCTCCCAGCGGGCTGTCGGTGCTAGTGAACAACGCGGCCTTTGTCGGCACCTCGGGGCTGACCGGCTGGGCCGAACCCTTCGCAGGCCAGAGCGTCGAGACATGGCGGCGCGCGCTGGAGGTCAACTTGACCGCCGGTTTCCACCTTTGCCAGCTGTTTACGCCCGTTCTGAAGGACGGTCCCGGCGGCAGCATTATCAACATTGCGTCTATCTACGGACAGTTGGGGCCCGATTACGTGCTCTACGAGGGCACCGCGATGGCCAACCCGGCGGCTTATGGCGCGTCGAAGGGTGGGCTGATTCAGTTCACACGCTGGCTGTCCACTACCCTCGCGCCGCAGGTGCGAGCCAATGTCATATCGCCCGGCGGCGTCGCGCGCGGCCAGCCCGAAAGCTTCGTCGAACGCTACAGCGCGCGAACACCGCTCCGGCGCATGGCGACGGAGGAAGATTTCCGCGGTGCGGTGGCCTATCTCGCCTCCGACCTGTCAGCCTATGTCACCGGCCAGGTCCTGGCGGTAGATGGCGGGTGGGGCGTATGGTGAAGGTTCATTCGTCGCGCTACCGTTACACCGCCCGCGGCGAATTGACCCAGACGAGCCAGGCAGCGGGCGCTTTTGTTCAAAGGATTTGGCTGTGAAGTGTAGGAAAAGATGCCACCTGTCCGCTTGTCTGTTCCAGATAAGTGAACCCAGCAGGCCGAGGTTCTGATCAATGGACTCAATTCTCCTGATGACGCGCTTCCAGCAACTGGAGCGTGACCTGGGTCTTTTCCAGCAGACGGTAAAAGGCGAACCTTGGTGGGACTCCGTGCGATATGACGTCCATACCTTCCTCGGCAGTGTGCTGCTTGGGCGTGGGATCGCAACCCCTTCAGCACAGCATCATTTGCGGCGCGTCGCGGCGAGAGCATTGGCTGGCGCAATGCGCGCTAAGCTCTTTCAAAGGCTTAGTCGGAAACAGGATCGTGTGCTTCTAATTCGTGCGCCCCGATATCGAGAAAACGGCGTCAATCGCGACATCATTATTGACCCAGTCGGTGCGCTGTTCAGTCATGAAATCTACGGCATCGATACCTTTCCCCGTCGGCACCATGTGCCATTCTACCAGAAGAGCCGACGTTCAGGCTCCGTGCCTTGTGATATGGGGAATACGATAGCCGCCCTTCTGGATACGTTCGAGATCAAGCAAGACTGCGCAGACGAACTTGAAAGAATTATAAGGTTTCGTCGCTTCGCTTTCGAGGCCGAGGTGCGCGGGTATGGTCAACTTCTTGCGCGGGCACGCCCAAGAATGATCATTCTTGTTCAGAACGGCATCGAAAAGGCTCTTTTCAAGGTGGCAGGCGCAAACGGAATCCCTACCGCCGAACTCCAACATGGACTGATGGGATATGCTCATCCCGCCTATTCCTATCCGGAAGACGTAGACTATAGCGGACAAGGGACTTTCCCGGATCTATTTCTCAGCTTTTCGGAATTCTGGGATCGGTCGTGCCACTATCCGGCGGGAGACAGAATCCCAATCGGCAACGACAGCTATTTTGTTAAAACCTTGCCAGTCAATCCCGATGGCAAGGTAATGGTCGTAAGCACAGGAGTTCATCATTCAACCCTGGCCAAGTGGATCCGCGAGATTGCCGTTCTCTCTCCAAATCGTCAAATCATTTATAAGCTCCACCCAGGCCAGCAACCACGCTTCCACCAAATTGTAACAGAGTTTGGCGACCTGCCAAATATCGAGGTCTATTCAGGGCATAGTTCGCCTCAGACCCTGCTGAAACAAGTCTCCCATGTGATCGGGATATGTTCGACAGTCATGTACGAGGCGCTTCAGGCTGGCCGCACGGTCTGCATCATTCCTCAGCAAGACTATCTCGTTCATGCGGATATTCTCCAGACACCTGGAGTTCTAGTGACGCCAACTCCAGAGGACCTCGACCGTGCCCTTGATAATTCCGGCACCGTGGGGTCGCCCCGCTTTTTCGATCCGTTCGACGCAGATCGCGCCCGGACAGTGATTGAATCGGCAATGCAACCCGCCAACAAAAAGAGGCGAGGGGCATCATGAATGTCGGTCGCAGCTTCTTGATCTACCTTTCGTCTAGCCTCTTGTCCGGTCTGCTGCCGCTGATGCTGATGCCACTTCTGACCCGACACCTCGCTCCCGAGGAGTACGGCATTATGGTAACGCTGACAACGCTCGTGACGGTTACGCTGCCACTGATCCAATGGGGAACGATTTCCTATCTAGGAGTCCAATATTTCCGTGCTGACATCGCTGAGTTCGTAGAACTGTTTTCCACAATCCTCCTCGTTCCGGTTGTCAGCTGTCTAGTGCTGGTTGCGCTCTTTACCCTTACGTCCGGGGCTCTGGCCGGACTGCTTGACATTCCACGAAATTGGGTTCCGCTGGTGCCGGTCATGGCCACCGCTCTTTACATTCCGATGGCCACTCTCAACCTGCTCCGAATGCGTAGCCAACCTTTCATGTATGGAGCGATGGAGCTATCGACGACAGCTTTGAATTTCGGGCTTACACTGTGGCTTGTGCTTGCCGTAGGATTGGCTTGGGAGGGTCGCCTATTAGGAGTTTTTGGGGCCAATCTTACGATATCGCTTGGGGCCATTGTTTGGCTATGGTGCCGGCGGTTAATAACCGGCCCTTTCAGAAAGTCTCTACTTTCCGGAGCGCTCCGCTACGGTTCTGGGGTCGTTCCTCACGAACTGGCCAACCAGTCGATGCGTCTTGCAGACAGGCTAATCATTGCCTTGGTGGTTGGCCAAACGTCACTTGGCGCATATGGCGTCGCAGCGCAGATTGCGACAATAATGCTGGTCATGCTCACTGCCCTGAACCGCGCTTGGACTCCGTTCGTATTTTCATCGCTCCGGGAGAACACGTACCAAGCTCGGATACTGTTGGTTCGGCGGACTTATCTTGTGCATGTTGGCCTAATCTTGTTCTTCGTCTTGTTCAACCTAGCCACGCCGCTGGTTTACGAGATGCTGGTCGACGTGCGCTACCACGGGTCGCAGCCCGCAGTTTTCTGGCTTTCACTGGGCTATTTGTTCAATGGATTCTACATGACCGTCGTGGATCGTATCTTCTACCTTAAAAAGACCCACCTACTGGCGGCGATCACTGTTCTGAACGCCACAGCAAGCTTGTCGCTGGCTTTTGTTCTGGCCGAAACAATGGGAGCGGTCGGCGTGCCGATTGCCTTTGCAATCATTTCGGGGGTGGTCGCAGTCATGGTATTTGTCTTGACGCAACGGCTTTCCCCCTTGCCGTGGTGGGGAGCATCAAAACCATGAAGATTTTGAGGCTATTTGGCACGTGGCTCCGCCTACCGCCCTCCCGACGGCGGCAATGGCTCGGGTACTTATGGGGGCGGCTGTTCACGCGTTTGATCCATGCCCGACGATTGAAGGCCTGCGGGCGCGGCAGCATCGTTCAACGCCCCCTGTTCTGGACACCCGAATTCATCGAGCTTGGCCAGAAAGTATTCATCTGGCCGGGCGTCCGCATCGAAGCGGTGGACATCTATGGAAACGAGCGGTACGGCCCGTGCATCCGTATCGGCGATCGATGCAGTTTTCAGCAGAATTGTCATGTTACATTTGCCAGCACTCTTGAGATCGGAGAGGGCACTGCAATCATGTACGGAGTACTCGTTACCGATATTGACCACGAATACACCGAAATTGGGGTTCCGGCTCTTCAACAAGCGATTGATGTCAAACGCACGCGCATCGGCGATAATTGTTTTATCGGTGCCGGCGCAAAGATTCAGGCCGGCACCAGGCTTGGCAATCATTGCATCGTCGGCACCAACGCCGTGGTGCGCGGCACCTTCCCCGATTATTGTGTAATCGCCGGCGTGCCGGCACGTATTCTTAAACGGCGTGAGCCCGAGACTGGGACATGGCGCAAGACCGACGCAGAAGGACGGTTCAGCGTATGAGGCTTCGCGGTTGCGCGCGACATTGGTTGGTACTGACCCCGATCGCCCCATGACCTAGAAAAAATTTGAGGGATACGGGGCGAGGTAATGCAGGACACGATGAAAAGAATGGATTCAAGCACGGCCCCGGATCGCCCCCTCGAAGGCCGGCGAATCCTCTTCGTCGGAGTCGGGTTTTTTAGCTACGACACTATCATCGCCGACGGGTTGCGAGCCATGGGTGCCGACGTTGAGGCGGTTGCCGAGCGTCCAGGCCTATTGCTGCAATCTCACCTCCTTTCCAGTCCGATCAACAAGCTTCCCTTGCTGCGCAAACGCGTCCAACGGCGTCATGAAGACCGCCTCAAGGCGCAACTTGACGACCACCAATTTGACACCGTGCTGGTTTTGAAGGGAGATTCCCTCGGCATTGGTTTTCTCGACCTTCTCCGACGGGCCCACCCTGAGGCAACCTTCATCCTCTACCAGTGGGATTCAATCAACCTTATCAAGAATTTTTCAGAGTTAAGAAAGCGGTTCGACCGTTGTCTCACATTCGACCGCAGAGATGCTGCCTCAGATGAGACGCTTGTTTTTCGGCCATTGTTTTTCAGCAGGCAGAGCAAAAGTCTCGAGGCATCGCCCCATGGGGCGGTATTTGTGGGATCGATGCACTCCAATCGCTTAAAGCTAGTTAAGCAAGTCAAGTCCTACGCTGAGGCGCAGGGTATACCCGTACGGGTATATATCCGCATGGGACTATTCAATTTTGTAAGCCAGTTCATCAAAGGTGATCTCAGGGACATTCATTTTCGAGCCTTGCCCTACGAAACATATGTCGCGTGGACGAAGCAAGCTGAAGCCGTACTGGATTTCCCACATCCTTTGCAAAGTGGCTTAACGATGCGCACACTTGAGGCTATCGGCCTCGGTAAGAAGATCATAACCACTAACCGAGAAATCGCTAATTACTCTTTTTATGGATCCGAAAACATCTGCGTCCTGACCGAAGAACAGCCTCTGATTCCTGATGGTTTCTTGGATCGAACGCCGGCGGTCTACGATCCTGAGATCGTAAAGCGTTTTTCGCTTCAGCAATGGCTACTGGACGTACTTGACTGTAACAGTCCGTCGGATTGCGGCTCTACCGAGGCGGCAAGACCATGGTGATCGTTGACGCTAAACTTACTCACGACTGCTGGAGAAATCGCGCTTCCTTTAAATCCCTCGTCATCGTTGCAAGCTATCGTATCCAAGTTGGTCTTCTCAGCGCCCGCTCCCGGTCATCCGCATCGGTAGATTGCCTGTAAGATTAATATATTAATTTCAAATTAGGTTAATCCTTGGCGTCGAGTGCCAGACAAGGTCCGCGCTGGTCCAGGGCAAGCAGTTTTCCATGGCGTGGGACCCGCGGTGAACTAGGAAACTGTGATCGGAAGCGACGTGACGTTACGGCGAAACACGACCATCGGCTCGTAGGTAGGTGGTGGCCCAGCGCCTATTATGGGGATGACGTGTCGATCGGTGCGAACTCGGTCATCATAGGTGATAACAAGATGGGACCCGGGTCAATTATAGAGCCAGGAGCGCTCGCAGTTGAGAGCTGTGGGCCAAATAGGATTATTAATGGCCCCAAAGCAAAGGTTGCCTGCCGTGAAAAAGATTAAATTTCAAAATGAAGACGTTCTTCCGAAAACGGTGGTTATGACTACGCCTTCTCTGAATCCGAATGCCAATGTAAGCGGCATTTCGTCGGTCGTCTCTGGCTTGATTTTCGCCAGTCAGCACCCTGGGCTGGCGTTCGACTGGATGATCTCTCCAGCCATAGTGGGAAAGCGCGATCGGCAGGGGCGCGGTGTCTTGTGGTTGGTGTCGCAGATTGCAGTTTTGATCAACTTTTTTAGTTTGATCAGGCGAACTCGTCCAACCATCGTACACATTAATGGACCGTTAAGTGCGCTGGCTATCCTTCGCGACTGGGCGTTGATCCGGATGGCGAAGTTTTTCGAACTGGCGGTCATCTATCACCTGCATGGCGGAACGTTTGTTCACGACGGACCGCCGTCGGGCCTGATCCGGCGGATCGCTCTTGCATCCCTCGATGAGGCGTCTGTCATCATTGTGTTGAGCGATCTAGAGGCTTCCAGCATTGCCCGAATATATAATACCAACCCGGACAAAATTCGTGTGCTCCGCAATGCGGTTAGAACCGCGAACGAATGTCCGGTCAAGCCGACAGGTGGGCGTCTGCGTGTCCTATCCATCGGCCGATTGAGCCCGGAAAAAGGGCTTTCTGTGCTGTGCGACGCTATTGAGGCAGACCCTGACCTGCGCGATCAACTACAGATCAGAATGCATGGGGCAGGCGACCTGGAGGCCGAAATTACCTCGCGTCTAGCGGCCTCATTGGGCGATGCGTTCAGCTTCGAGGGGGTCGCTGGGGGCAAGAAAAAATCTGAGGCTTATGCATGGGCCGACGTGGTGATAATGCCATCATTGCGTGAAGGACTACCCATGGTGTTGCTAGAGTCGATGGCGTCGGGGGTAGTCCCGATTACTACCTCTGTTGGCTCCATCTCCGAGGTGATCAGAGACCGAAGCAACGGCGTCATGATTGAAAAGGGCTCACCGCAAAGCCTTACACTAGGTCTGCATCAGGCCGTGGAAATGAAAAAGACAGGCGTGTTGCACGACCTAGCTATGAATGCGCACAGGACCGTGCAAGAAACCTACTCGCTGCCCAAACAGGTGCAGCTATTGGGTCAGATCTACACCGAGATTATTAAAGGAGCCACTGCCAAGTGAAAATAGGCCTTGGGTTTGTTTTTTTCTTCGTCCTATTCTATGTCGAGCCGCTGCCTATCGGCTCCGTTCCCTTCGCTGTCTTGTGGAAGGCTCTTCTGTTCGCCGTTCTATTAATTGGTCTATATATAAGTCCGCGCGGTAGAGCTCTACCAAGGCTGACTGTTTGGGGTTTACTACTTTTTGTTGCGGGGTTCTTCAATGAGTCTCTAGCCATCGACCCATTCGAAACTGCCTCAACTGCGTTGAAGAACGCCTATATACCGATTCTTTTCGGGTTCTGGCTGTACTCATTTAGAGATACGGAAAAGGGCGAATACTACGCCCGTAGATTTATTATTGTTCTCTCTGCTTTTATCTTGTTGTCCACGACCCCATTTCTTCTCAACCTCCTGTCTCCACTAGAGTCAGGCTACGACTTGTCATTGTTCGGCGGGGGGGATACAGTGTTCGGCTTCGTCGGAATTTTCCAGAACGCGCACGGGGCGAGCATGACGCTCACGGTCGCCTCGGCGACGCTGCTTTGGGCCTTACCCTATGCCCGAACGAGAACCACGCGAATGTTCTATCTGGCGTTGATGGCCGTCGGTCTGGTCGCCTCATTTCTTACCCTGGTGCGAACTGGGCTTGCTATGTTTGCCTCCGCGCTTCTCGTGCTGCTGGCGTCCTCGCGCAAGCGCATCCATTTCCGATTGGCCTTAGTTCTAGTCATCGCCTCGGTCCCGTCGGCAGTCTACCTTTTCGAGACGTCTGAAGTCTTCCGGTTGCGCATGCTTGGATTGAACGTCCTTATGGCTCGGCAAGATGTCACGCTTAACCAATTGGGCTCTGGCCGGTTTTTGTACTGGACGACGGCACTAGGGCAGTTCTTCTCCTCTCCGTTCCAGCAACAGATCTTCGGCTTTGGGCCAACCTTAGCTAAAGAATATATGTTCGGGGCGATTGGGCTCAGGATCTACGCCCATAACGGGTTCATCGATATTCTTCAATTCCATGGCTATTTTGGGTTATTCGCTTATGCGATGATGCTGCGCGAGATTTTCAGGATCCTGTTGACGCTTCCCCGATCCAACCCCTATTTCACGTTACTCGCCATGCATCTGACGGCCTATCTTATCGGGATGTTGGTTCAGGGCGAACGCTACTTCCTCGTGGATGTATTGTTCGCTCTCTCCATTGTTTGCGCAAAGCTTTCTGCAAGTTTTTCGGCGGAGGAAAACTACCGGCGGCGCAATGACTACTTTCATGCGAGCGCAAAGTGACCACTCCTCCTCGACCTCGCTGTCTGCTCATTGCGCCATTGACGTTCTACACCTTTCACGAGCGCCTACGTGCGGCCCTCGAAACCCGTGGCTACGATGTAGAACTGATGAACGAGGAGTATCCTTCCAATCCCTTTGGTAAGATCCTTGCTCGGACGATATTGCCTATTGCACGATTTACGACACTGGCTGCTCTGCGCCAACACCTCCGCAAAGCATCGCGATACGATCTGGTATTGATCGTGAAGGGGCGCGGCATGAGCCAGCAGGCGATCAAGATACTCAAGGAGCATGCGGACCGGGTCGTGTCTTATACATGGGACAGTTTCGACTACAGCCCCTCACCGCTCGACTGGAAAGACAAGCCTGATCGCTTTGCGACCTTTGATATCGAAGACTCGGAACGCCATGGCCTGCCACTGGTCCATCTGTTCACGGGAACGACCACTAAGATGCAACCAGACGAACCGGCCTATGATCTGTCGGTCGTGATGCGGGTTCATTCCCAGCGCCTGCACTACGTTGATCGGGCCTTGAGATCACTCAAGGGACGGCGCGTGTTCGTGTTTCTATATGCCGGGAGCCTCTTCACATATATACCGCATGTCTTGCGCGCGCCGCTTGCGGCCTGGCGGCTTCGGCGTCACATCTCCCACAAGGCGCTTAGCTATGAACAGGCGATGGATGCGATCGCGAATTCGAAAACCACGCTCGACTACGCCCACCCGCTGCAAAGCGGAATAACCGTGCGCTGTTTCGAGGCGCTCAGCATGCGGGTGCCGGTCATAACGAACAACCCGCATGCGGCCCGTGCAGGCATTTTCGGCGATGGCGATGTGGTGATTTTCCCGCTTGACGGAGATCCCGAGCGCCTGCCCGACCTCATCGACGGACTTGCCCGGGCCGACACCCGCCAGACAATCCGGACGATGGATGAATTCATTGCCGACCTGCTAGATGACAGCTCGGCGACAAGAACGAAAGCGAGATTACAATGAAAACAGTTCTGATCACCGGCGGCGCGGGTTTCATCGGGTCGAACCTGGCTCGATCCTTAAACGCGAAAGGCTATGAGGTCATAGCGGTAGATACGCTGTCGGAGCAGATCCATGGCCCCTATCCACAGACCTCGTCGCTGGTGCACTCGCTCGAGGGTGTGGCGCGTCTCGTCAAGGGTTCGGTGACCGACAAGGCGATCATGACCGACCTGCTGAAATCGGCCGACGTTGTCGTTCATTTCGCGGCGGAAACGGGCACCGGGCAATCGATGTACAACGTGCACCATTACTCCGAAGTCAATATCGGCGGCACAACGCTGCTGCTGGATATCCTCGCCAGCGTTCCCCATACGGTGAAGCGCATAGTTGTTGCCTCTTCGCGCTCGATCTACGGCGAAGGGCGGTATCGCGACAGCAGCGGAGCTTTCGTCTATCCCTCTCAGCGGCGTGAGGCCGATTGCGAGGCTGGTCGTTTCAACCCGATCGACCCCCGGACCGGCGAGGATTACGAGCTTTGCCCGACAGACGAAAACTCGAAGATTCACCCTAGTTCGGTCTATGGCATCACCAAGCAGGTTCAGGAGCAGATGGTGATGACCGTGGCGCCACTTCTGGGGATCGAGCCGGTGGCACTGCGGTATCAGAATGTCTACGGTCCCGGCCAGTCCCTGTCCAATCCATACACCGGGATCCTGTCGATCTTTGCCAACCTTATTATGCAGGGTAGGGAGATTAACGTGTTTGAGGACGGTCTCGAGAGCCGGGATTTTGTGTTCATCGACGATGTCGTCGCGGCAACCGTTCTGGCTATCGAACATCAGAACGCTGCGGGCGATGTGTTCAATGTCGGCTCTGGTTGCGCCACCACGGTCCTAGAGGTGGTGGACCACCTAAGCCGGCACATCGGCGCAGGGGCAGCCTTCAGGGTGTCAGGAGAGTTTCGCCTCGGAGATATTCGCCATAACTTCGCAGATCTCAGCCATATCAGCGATCGCCTTGGATACCAGCCACAAGTTCCCTTTGCCGAGGGGATAACGCGCTTTGCTGCCTGGGTAGCAGAAGAAGGGCCGGCACGAGACAATTACGATCAATCACTTGTCGAATTGCGGAATCGTGGGCTGATGAAGGGTGTCAGTTCGTGATTAAGAAGAGAGAAAACAATCGATGCGCGCACAGCGGTGACGTGGTCTAGGCCAAGCCTCGCATCGAGCCTAAAAGCATGTCGCAAAGAAAATGGAAGCCCTAAAGGGGGACGGGCACTTGCGGGTCGAAAACACTATACTCTCGGGCGTCGTGCTCATCCACCCAAAACGGTTCGGAGACGCTCGCGGATTCTTTGCGGAAACCTATAGCCGACGGGCTTATGTCGGTGCGGGTCTGGATGCTGAATTCGTTCAGGACAACCATTCGCTCTCGGCCAAGGTGGGCACGGTGCGGGGCCTGCATTTTCAGGCACCTCCGCACGCTCAGGCTAAGCTAGTACGCTGTGGCCGGGGCGCAATTTTTGATGTAGCCGTCTTTATTCGTCGCGGCAGCCCGACCTATGGCCAGTGGGTGGGCTATGATCTCAGCGCGGAAAATGGCACACAACTATATATCCCCGCAGGATTTGCCCATGGCTTTGCCACGCTCGAGCCCGACAGCGAGATCATTTACAAATGTAGCTATTATTATGCCGTAGCTATTATTATGCCCCAGAAACAGAGGGTGCGCTGCGTTGAGATGACCCTGAGATTGGCATCGATTGGCCCGTAATCGGCGCCCCGCTGCTGGCAGGCTTAAACAGTCCATTCACCTTTGAGGGATAAGAGATGAAACTACTTGTCACAGGCGGGGCGGGATTTATCGGCTCGGCCGTGGTGCGGCTGGCGGTGGCGCGCGGGCACCAGGTGGTGAACCTAGATGCGCTGACCTATGCCGCCAATCTTGCCAATGTCGCGGCGGTGGCAGACAGCCCGCTTTACGCCTTTGTGCGAGCCGATGTCCGCGACCGCGCAGCGCTGGATGTGGTCTTCGCCGCGCACCAGCCTGATATTGTAATGCATCTGGCAGCCGAATCCCATGTTGACCGCTCCATCGATGGGCCCGCCGATTTTATCGACACCAATATCACTGGCACGTTCAACATGCTGGAAGCGGCGCGCAAATACTGGCAGGCAGCGGGACGGCCAGACGGGTTTCGCTTTCATCATATTTCAACGGACGAGGTGTTCGGTTCGTTGCCTGTAGATCCGGCCGAGAAGTTCACCGAGACGACGGCGTATGACCCGCGAAGCCCCTATTCGGCTTCGAAAGCCGCGTCAGATCATCTGGTGCGTGCTTGGTTCGCGACCTATGGCCTACCCGCTGTGCTCAGCAATTGCTCCAACAATTACGGGCCTCACCACTTCCCGGAAAAGCTGATACCGCTGGTTATTCTGAATGCCTTGGCGGGGCGGGCGCTGCCAATCTACGGCGATGGCAGCAACATCCGCGATTGGCTTTACGTTGAAGATCACGCCGATGCACTGCTGTTGGTGGCCACCAAGGGCGCGTTAGGGCGCAGCTACAACATAGGCGGCGAAAACGAGCGCACAAACCTGCAGCTGGTGCAAACCATTTGCGGCATTCTTGACCGTTTGCGCCCGCGCGAGACTGGCACATATGCCGATCTGATCACTTTTGTCACCGATCGCCCAGGCCATGACGCGCGCTATGCCATCGACCCCACACGCATACGCCGCGAGCTGCGCTGGCGACCCAGCGTGACAGTGGAAGAGGGGATGGAACGCACCGTACGCTGGTATCTGGAGAACGAATCATGGTGGCGCCCGCTGCTGGAGCTCAACGGCGTGGGCCATCGACTGGGCACCGGCGCGCCATGAGCGATTTGTTGGTATTTGGCCGCACGGGCCAAGTAGCGCGCGAGCTGCAGCATTTGGCGTCGGCGCAGGCGCTGGATCTGCGGGGCCTCGGGCGCGATTCGGCCGATCTGGCGCGGCCCGGCGCCTGCGCTGCGGCCATCCAGGCCCACCGCCCCCGCGCGGTGATCAATGCCGCCGCCTACACGGCCGTTGACCGGGCCGAGGATGATGAGGCACTGGCCACCGCCATCAATGGCGCGGCGCCTGCGGAAATGGCTGTGGCCTGTGCGGCGCTGAATATTCCCTTGGTGCATATCTCCACCGATTATGTGTTTCCCGGCACCGGCCACAGCCCTTGGGCGCCTGGTGATATGACAGCGCCCGCCAATGCCTATGGCCGCAGCAAATCGACGGGCGAAGAGGGCATTCGTGCCAGCCGAGCTACCCATGCTATTTTGCGCACCGCTTGGGTGTTTTCCGCCCATGGTGCGAATTTTGTCAAAGCCATGCTGCGCCTGTCAGAAACTCGCGATCAAATCAGCGTGGTGGATGACCAGATCGGCGGCCCCACGCCCGCACGTGCCATTGCGGCCGCGTGCCTGTCAATCGCGCAGCAGCTGCAAGACGACGAGCAAAAGACCGGCACCTACCATTTCAGTGGCGCGCCCGATGCCAGCTGGTGCACTTTTGCCCGCGCGATATTTGCCGCGGCAGGCCGACCTACCCGCGTGCAGGGCATCCCAACCAACGCCTATCCCACACCGGCGGTGCGCCCACTGAACAGCCGCCTCGATTGCGGCGCAACCACCGCCGTATTTGGCCTGCCCCGCCCTAATTGGCAGGCGGGCCTGAGAGATTGCTTGGCGGATTTAGGAACCTTGAAATGACACAGCGCCCTTCGTCGTCAGCCGTACGCGGCTCGCGCGCGAAGCTCGGTGCGTCTGCGAGAAGATGGAAGGCGAACTGGTGCCCATGGACAGCGCACGCGCCAAGGCAATGGCAGTGCTGCGCGAAGGGGTGGAGACTTGCCTGCATTGGGACGGACAGTATGAATGGGTTAGTTGCGCTGGGGTTGCGGTGGCGAAAGCGCAGGGATTGCACCGCCCACGTATCGACGGTTCGCCATTGCCCTACAACGCTCAAAACGCGTGCCTGCCAAGCCTATTGGTTTAGCTACGGAGTTTGCGCAAGGTAGTTAAGAATAAGTGGAAAACTAATATTTTGTCAAAGCCCTCTTTCGGCCTGATGGTGACCTAAATGAATGAAATATTTCATCGGCATAATGCGAGGCGAATTAATTTGCGGAAAAAGAGAGATCCTGCGGCCCGAGCGAATAGCGCGGAAGGGGTGTGCCCCAAGAATGCCCTACTATTAATTGTTTCTTTTGCTTTGGTTGTGTTGCTGTTAGGGGGGAGCTCTAAGTACGAAGAGGCGCACTTTGCGCTTCTCCGGCCACTTGCTGCCTTGTTCTTGGGTGCGGCACTTTGGCACTCGAGCGCGGAATCCATCCGGGGCTATCGGTTTCATTTCATCCTGCTTTTTGCCTTGGCGTTATGGACGGCGTTGCAGCTCGTGCCGCTCCCGCCAGTGATCTGGCAGGCGCTGCCAGATCGGGAGGTGTTGGCTAAGATTGATGTGCTGCTAGGGTTGGAAGGGCATTGGCGTCCAATCTCATTTGTACCTAGCAGAACTCTCAACGCACTAGCGAGCCTCATCGTGCCTGGATGTGCTCTCTTGCTGGTGCTCGTCCATCAGCGAAGTGAGCTGAGGCTTGTTATCCTGCTGCTGGTCGCAGGCATGGGTGTGCTTGATGCCGTGCTAGGTATCGGCCAAGTGCTCACAGGTAGGGACAGTCTGCTCTATCTTTATGGCGCGACCAACGATGGGGCGCCCGCCGGAATTTTTGCAAATGAGAACCACTCCGCAGCTTTCTCGGTGATCTCCATGCTCGTTATAGCACGGTTGGCAACGACTCCGCGCGTCGGCGCAATGATGAGATGGATTCGCTTCGCCGCCGGTCCCGCATTTTTGCTCGTCTTTCTCTGTGTGCTAGTAAGTGGTTCCCGGGCCGGGCTTGCATTGGCTGCTTTGTCATTGATGGCGGTGGGGCTGATGTTCTGGATCGCAAGGCGTGTAACGCAAGAGGGGTATCGTCCGACGATGCCGGCTCGGGGCTTTCACTTACCCCGCCAAATCATCTTTCCGTTCCTTGGGGCGGGTGTCGCGACATCCCTGCTGGTTTATTTCCTTTTTGAGCGAACTCCAGCTTTTGAGGACCTTGTACAGCAAAGTGCTTTCGAGGACCTGCGGTTACAGATTGCGCCTGTTCTAGGAGAGATGATGTCAAACTTTTGGCTCCTGGGCGCCGGGTTCGGTACGTTCGAGGATGTGTATCACATCTACGAGCCAACTGCGTTGCTCATTCCCCATTATGTCAATCAAGCCCATAATGACTTGGCGCAATTGGTTATCGAAGGCGGGCTGCCTGCCACGATCTTGCTATTACTGTTAATGGCCTGGATCCTGTCGGCAGTCAGAGCGCTGATAATCAGGCGGGGCACCTTAATCTTGGGGATTTTTTGGATGACCGTCGTGATCGTCCTTGCTGCGGCATCGCTTGTCGATTATCCGCTCCGCACACCGATTTTTCAAGTGCTGGGGGTGTGGCTGGTTGTGCTTTTGGCGGAGGACAGGCGGGTGCTTGAGTGACAGTTGCCCAAGTTTTTGGTTGATGGTCGGCCAGGGGGGTTGGCAGCTTGGGCTGTTCCGTTATGGGGTTACGAGCCTGTCTGGAGATTCCTACGCTGTGTTGCGATACTTTTTGCTTTTGGTTGCTGCGCTGAGCGTGGCGGGCTGTGCTACGACGGACCGGGCGATCGGACTTGCACCAGAGGTCGCGGTCACGCAGCTGGATACACTCCCTGCGCCGCGTGGCGAAATCTCATACCGAATTGGCCCGCAGGAAATTCTTGAAATCTCAGTGGTTGGGGCGGAGGAGCTTACCGGCACCTTTCTTACCGATGGGCAGGGGCATATTGTATTCCCGTATATCGGCGAGGTTGAGGTCGGTGGGCTATCTCCTCGCGATGCGGCGAAAATGATCGAGGATGGGCTTAGAGGACGCATTGTGCTCGATCCGCAGGTAAGGGTCATACCCCAAGAGTTTCCACCACCATCTGTTTCAATCGGTGGCCAAGTTGAAAAACCGGGAGCTTATCCGGCCGTCGGCCAACCAACGCTGCTTACGGCGGTTAATCGTGCCGGCGGACTTACCGAGTTTGCTCAGGTCGATGATGTTTTGGTTCTCCGCACCGTTGCCGGGCAGCGCTATATTGGCCTGTATAATATTGAAGCAATTCAGCGCGGCAATTACCCGGATCCGGAGCTTTATCCAAACGATATCGTGATGGTCGGGGATTCGCCTTCTCGGCGGAGGGTCGCCAACATCCTCCAGTTCTCGCCTCTCTTTGCTCCTCTTATCCTCCTATTGTCCCGTTAGAGATATTCTTATGACCGATGCAGGTTCCAACCGTCTGGGCCCCCAATATGTGGTCCAAGATGGAGTCGGTGCATATCCCATGGCCGACCGACGCGATGATGCATCAGGCGAGGGTTTTTTCCTTGATCTTGAGCGTTACTGGCTTGAGGCTAGGGCTTTGCGCTACTGGATCGGCGCGGTAATCGTCGCATGTTTGCTTGCGGGTCTCGTAATTACCCTACTGCAGACGCCGATATTCAAGGCGAGCGCAAGGCTCGAAATTTCCCAGATAACCGCGAACGTTACCGATGTAGACCCACTCGAGGCGACGAGTACTATCTCTGAATTGCAGTATCTGAACACGCAGTATGAGTTGCTCGAATCGCGCTTCATGGCGTCGCGCGTTGTCGAAGCGGGCAATCTCACTCGTAACCAAGAGTTTTTGGAAGCGTTCGAGTTGGCGGATGGCGAGGATATCGCGCAGCGCGAAATTGAGGAGCTCTTGCTTAATCAGATAAGCGTTCAAGATATTACCCAGTCAAGCTTGGTCGATATTGTATTTTCGAGTCCTTCTGCCCGTGTATCGGCTTCGATCGCTAATCTTTGGGCTGCGGAATTTATCTCAGCCAATTACGATAAGCGCTTTGGCGCCAATGTCGAAGCTCGAGAATATCTGCAGTCTCAAATTGGGGAGTTGCGCGAAGTTTTGTCACGCTCCGAGAAGGAGCTCGTTGATTACGCAAACGAAAATGAAATTCTCATTTTGGAAAACAATGGCACCGGCGGGGACTCTGGCACCGCGTCCCAGACACTTATCGCAACCGATCTTGCAGCGCTCAACGCAGCACTGGCTGACGCCGTAACCGAGCGCATCTCTGCAGAAGCGGCGGTCGCTTCAAACGATCTGGTTGGCGACGGACAGAATGCACAGGTGAACTCGGCGCTGGCCGTTGCAGAAGCTGAGTTGTCGACTCTTCGCGAGAGATTTGGCGAGGGCTACGCTCCCCTAAGAGAAAAGGAAGCTGAAGTTCAATCGCTGCGCAACGCACTGCGGTCGAAAGCAACCGAGGCGCTCCAGTCGGCGAGGCTCCGCGAGCAGGAACTTCGCGCGCAACTCGAAGAGGCGAAGTCCCGTTTCCTTGGACAGCAGAATCAGGGCATCCAATATGGTATTTTAAAGCGAGAGGTCGAGACCAACCGCTCACTCTATGACGCGCTTCTGCAGCGCTTCAAAGAGCTCGAAGCCTCTGGTGCCGGTCAAAATAACATAAAGCTAATCGATGAGGCCGCGGTGCCTGAGCGTCCTGCTTCGCCCTCATTACTGAACAATCTTTTGATTAGCCTTATTGCGGGCCTCGGGCTTGCCTTTTGCCTCGTCTATCTCAGGGTTGTGTTGAGCCAGACCTTGCGGAGCTCAGATGACATTACAGCGCGACTTAACCTGCCGGTTTTGGCGACAATTCCTAAGTCCTCTGAAGAGGAGATTCGTGAAAATCTTGCTATTCGAAGCTCTGAACTGAGTGAAGCGTATATCTCTTTAAGGTCAAGCTTGGCATTCCTGACGCCAGAAGGTGAGCCCAAGACGCTCATGGTCACTTCAACAGTGCCAGCCGAAGGTAAGAGCACATCGAGTGTGGCGCTAGCCACGAGCTTTGCGCAGTTCGGTCGGCGCACACTTTTGATCGATGCGGACTTGCGCAATTCTCGCATAATGGAAACCCTCGAAGACGAAGGCCCTGTGACCGGAGGCCTGTCCGCTCTCCTGACGAGGCCCAACGCATCGCTCACCACTGAAGTGCGCTCATCCAAACGGCTTGGGTTCGATTATGTCATAAGCGGGCCACCGCCTCCCAACCCGGTCGATCTTCTCGCTACCCAACGACTATCAGAGATCATTGCCGAAGCCCATCAAGCTTATGATCAAGTTATTATCGATGCGGCGCCGATGCTATCGCTGGCGGACGCTATCGAAACCGCCCGTGCTGCGGATGGAATTCTCTATGTGATCGAATATGACAAGGTGAAGGCCAAGTCGATCGAAGCCACTCTCAACCGCCTTCACAGATCTGGCGCGCGAGTCTTTGGTGCTGTCTTGACAAAACTGAGCCAGCGGGCTGCTAGCTATGAATATGGTTATGGTTATGGTTATGGTCACGGTTATGGTTACGGGCGAGAAATCGGGGAGAGATCTGCTGCAGCAGAATCTCAGCCAGTTCAATAGGATGGGAGGACAATGACCGATCCGATCCGTCGCGGGGCAATACTGCTTACTTCTGTCGCTCTTTCTAGTCTGCTGGCAGTCCAGGCCATAAGCATCTATCTTACAGAAAGAGCTCCAAGTCATGCGGTTGCGCTTTTGCCCTATAATGGACTTGCTTGGGAGCGTATTGCGTTCAGGCAATTTAAGGAGAATCTAGTTACCCGCACTGGCGAAGATCCGCGTGAAAGCGCGCAAGCGGCCGCATTCTCGGCTCGCGCTTTTGCGTTGGAGGCGATTAGGAGAGACCCTCTCGCACCACGGGCATATGCTGTTGTCGTCTTGTCATCGCGCCTTCCTCAAGAGAGAGAAGAGCTGCTTGCCTTGGCTTCGCAGCTCAATAGGCATCACTATGCCCTCCAAGCTTTAGTAATGGATCAGGCCGCTGCAAATGAAGATTATGAGAAGGTGGTCGAGACCCTCGATCAGATGCTTCGCGTTCGCCCCCATGTTCGTGAGAGATTTGACTCTGTATTGCTTGATGCGCTCGCTACGCCGGGCGCGGCTCCGGCTTTTGCGAAGCTTTTAGACGGGTCGTCTCCTTGGCACGAACCATTTTTACTCTCAGCTGTCAGCGCTACGCCCGAAGCTAACCTTGCGTTAGCAAGGATCCGAAGCGACCTGACGATTGAGAACACTGAATTCGACAGCCGCCTTATCAGCGGCTTGGTCAATCAAGGTGCTCTGACTGAAGCCAAGAGTGTTTACAGTATAGCGACCCAAAGCGATAGGCGGTCCACGGAACCGCCCGCGAATCTCTCGTGGGATTTCCAATTTCCTCCCTTTGATTGGAAGTTAACGAACCGAGACGATTTTCGTGCGCAACCAAGCCGTAATAATAAATATTTAGAAATATTTGCACGTCCCGGGCAAGGAGGCGTAATTGCCCGCCGCGTCATCGACAACGGATCCGATCTTTCGAATCTCAGCATCGAAGTCAGCGGCGAGCGGCAGCTTAAGGTTCACAATCTTAGGCTTCAGCTCCGGTGTGAGGGGACGCGAGAACCTTTTCATGAAGCATCTCTCACAAACGGATCAAACCGCGTCGTGGTGCCAGAAATCGCCGATGCTTGTCCGACGCTGAATCTCGAAGTATTCGCCCGCTCATTTAGCGACGAGCCAACACTGCGTGCTCAGCTCGGCCGCATGAAACTCCGCTATAATTCTTATTGAACTCGACCAAGTGCTTAGTCTGTTTCGTAACCAGACTTCGCCCACGCCGTGATCGACCCAACCCGCGCTATCGAGGATTAAGCCCTGCGCGACCTGCTATGGCTGCGTAAGAGAATTCTCGGCCACGACGCGTCGTTTCAAAGGTGACTGTCCAGGTCAGCCCTTGTAGGTAAACGGGGTGTCGAAATCGGCCAGGAGCGGGGCTTCGAGGTCTTTCTCCGACAGGGTCGGTTCGCCCTCGATCTCCGGCCAGTCGATCCCAAGCGCCGGGTCGTTCCAGCGGATCGCGCCTTCATGCTCTTTGGAATAGGGGCCGCTGACCTTGTAGAGCACCTCGGTATCGGGCACCAGGGTCATGAAGCAATGCGCGAAGCCGACGGGCACCAGCAGCTGGTTCCACTTTTCCGCCGATAGCGTGACGCCGACATGCTGGCCGTAGGTCGGCGAGCCTTTGCGGATATCCAGCGCGACATCGTAGACCGCGCCGCGCAACACGCGCACCAGCTTGTCCTGCGCGACCGGCGGGGCCTGAAAGTGCAGACCGCGCACCGTGGCGACCGGGGCGGACAGCGACTGGTTGTCCTGGATCCAGTCGATCCGGATACCTTCCGCCTCGAACGCGGACTGCTTGAAGACTTCGGAGAAGAAGCCGCGATTGTCGCCGTATTTGGGCGGCGTCACCTCGATCACATCGGAAATGGCGTGGCGGACGAACTGGGTCATGCGGGCAGGTCCACCAGCTTCTTGAGGTATGCGCCGTAGCCGGTCTTGCCCATCATCGCCGCGCGTTCGAGCAGGGCGTCGGCAGAGAGCCAGCCCTGGCGGAACGCGACTTCCTCGGGGCAGCCGATCTTGATGCCGGTGCGATGCTCGATCGTGCGTACGAAGCTGGAGGCTTCGTGCAGGCTTTCGTGCGTGCCCGTGTCGAGCCAGGCATAGCCGCGCCCCAGCCGTGTAATATGCAGGTCTCCGCGATCCATATAGGCGCGGTTGACGTCGGTGATCTCCAGCTCGCCGCGCGCGCTGGGCCGTACGTTCCTGGCGATGTCGACGACGTCGCTGTCGTAGAAATACAGGCCCGTCACCGCCCAGTTGGATTTGGGCTGGGCGGGCTTTTCCTCGATGCTGGTTGCCCGGCCGGTCTCAGGATCGATGGCCGCAACGCCGTAACGTTCCGGATCGTCGACATGATAGGCAAACACGTTGGCCCCGCCCGCAGCCGCTTCTGCGGCAGCGGCTCGGCATTTCTCACCCATTTTCTCACCGTGGTAGATGTTGTCGCCCAAGATCAATGCGCTAGGCTGCCCGTTCACGAAATCGGCCCCGATGATGAAGGCTTCGGCGAGACCATTAGGTTGCGGTTGTTCGCCATAGCTGAACTCCACGCCGAACGCGGATCCGTCGCCTAGCATTTCGCGGAACATCGGGAGGTCGCGCGGAGTCGAGATGATCAGGATTTCGCGGATGCCCGCCAGCATCAGGACCGACAATGGATAGTAGATCATCGGCTTGTCGAATACCGGCAGCAATTGCTTCGATAGTGCCATGGTGGCCGGAAAGAGGCGCGTGCCGCTACCCCCAGCAAGGATGATGCCTTTCACTGAAACCCCAATAATAAAAAAATTTGTTTGAGGGCCATGGGATAAGAGGTCGAACCCTTTATGTCACCCATTTTCAAATCAGGTCGGGCAAAAAATCAAATGGGTATGTACGAAGGGGTGGGACCCAAAAACTCCGTTTAGTACTGAGAAAAATAAGTACCTCGCATTAGAAGGTGACGTTATTGGGCGTTTTTATAGTGAATAGAGCAAGAGGAATTTTGCCGCTCATGATCGACTTTATTTCTCAATTTGGCCATCTTCGCAAATAAGTGGATTATTGCACGGAGATTGAATTCTGGCTTATTTATGGATGCGAGTTGACGTAAACCCGCTTGCGCCCGTTATACCCGTAGGTCATGGCGCACAAACCGATCAAGAAGGCCGTTTTCCCCGTCGCAGGACTCGGCACCCGCTTCCTTCCCGCAACCAAGGCCATTCCCAAGGAGATGCTGGC